>Ga0209089_10000761_pt1 | contig 29179 bp, 33 predicted proteins | sample ArcticOcean_MG_C_FD_187431 | JGI IMG/M metagenome (GOLD analysis project Ga0209089, IMG submission 187431) | Marine microbial communities from western Arctic Ocean - ArcticOcean_MG_CB2_150 (SPAdes) (version 2) | ecosystem: Environmental > Aquatic > Marine > Oceanic | place: Arctic Ocean: Canada... | reverse complement strand
TGTGGATTTTTGCAGATAACATTGAAGATAATTTGGGTCCTTCAAAATTTTTAATTTTTTATATACTTTCTGGAATTGGGGCAGCGATGACTCAGGTTTTGATAGACACGGAATCTCAAGTACCTATGGTAGGAGCAAGTGGAGCAATTGGAGGAGTTCTAGGAGCTTACTTAATTAATCATCCTAACGCCAAGGTATTAGTTTTAATTCCATTTGGTTTTTTTAGTCAATTAATAAAAATTAAAGCCCTATACGTTTTAGGTTTTTGGTTCATCTTGCAATTTATATCAAGCGGTGGAGGTGTAGCTTATGCCGCTCATATAGGAGGTTTTATTTCTGGAATTATTTTGATATTATTTTTTAATAAAAAAAATAAAATTGTTAAAGGGCTTTAGTCTTAATGAATTATTTAATACCTTTTTTAATTTTGATAACAGTAGTTGTCTTTATTCATGAATATGGACATTATTATTTTGCTAAAAAATTTGGAGTAGGCATTACTGATTTTTCTATTGGCTTTGGACGTGAAATTTTCGGATGGAACGATAAGTCTGGAACTAGATGGAAAATTTGTTGGATACCGTTAGGTGGTTATGTTAAGTTTTTTGGTGATAGGAATGTCTTTAGTCAAGCAGAGCAAAATGAACTTATTAATAAATACAATGAAAGTGATAGAAAAAAATTATTTATATTAAAACCTTTATATCAAAGATCTCTAATAGTGTTTGCGGGACCTCTAGCTAATTTTATTTTAGCTGTATTGATTTTTGCTACAATTAATTTTTTTGTTGGAAAGGATGTTACTCCGGCTATAGTAATTGATGTTAAAAACGATAGTCCAGCTTTTACATCTGGAATGTTAAAAAATGATAAAATTCTAGCTTTAGATAATAAAAAAATTGAAAGTATCTTACAAGTTTCAACTTTTATAAATACTTCTACCTCTGAACTAATTGAGTTTGTTGTTCTTAGAAACAATAGTGAAATTACTTTATTTATTAAACCAAATTTAATTGATACTAAAGACGCTTTTGGTAATTCGGTTAAAAAAAAAATAGTAGGTATACGTTTGGCTCCTTTAAATGGTGAGTTTAAAAAACAATCATTGGGCGTGATGCAATCTTTATTCCATTCTATTAATGAAGTTTGGTTTGTAAGCATTACTTCTCTGAAATACCTTGGTAGTATGTTAACTGGGGCGTCGGATACTTCTCAATTAGGTGGGCCCATAAGAATAGCTAAAATTACGGGCCAAGTTGCCGAACATGGGATAGTTCCTTTCCTAAGTGTTATGGCCTATATTTCGATTAGCTTAGGTTTAATAAATCTTTTTCCTATTCCTATGCTAGATGGCGGTCATTTAATGTTTTATTTTTTTGAAAAAGTATTGGGAAGACCTCTTAAACAAAAAACACAGGAAGGTTTTTTTCGAATCGGCTTATTTCTTCTAGTTTCCTTGATGTTTTTTGCTACTTTTAATGATTTAAAAGACATTGGTTTATTTTAGTTTTTTTTTCATAAAGTTAAAAAAGCTAGTAAAATCAACGTTTTTTTGAGATAAACAACATTTAGTGTTGATATCTTAAAAATCACTAAAAAAAATGTTGATTTTTTTGGTATTTATGAGAAAACTAAAAAAACCACAGCAAAGGGGCTAAAATGAACAAAAAACAACTAGTTGCGAAAATATCATCATCAATGAGTCTAAGTAAAGCTGATGCTGAGCGTACTTTTGATGGAATAACAGACATTATTTTAAGCTGCCTAAAAGGCGATGAACAAGTAAAAATCGCTGGTTTTGGTACTTACAAAGTAGCTAAAAGAAAAGCTAGAGTAGGAAGAAACCCAAGAACTGGTGAACAAATACAAATCGGTGCTTCACAGAAAGTGAAGTTTTTACCGGCTAAAGCTTTAAAAGAAATGTTTAATAAGTAGTATTTAAACAGCCTTTATTCATTTAAATTTAATAAAGGCTGTTTTAAACAAAAGCTAAAAAACTTCATTTTCACTCCAAATTTTTCCCCACTCAGAAATAGGAGAAAGACCGAAAATTGAATTTACGTTTGTAAAATGTAACGCCAATGAAGGTATTGGAGATAAACATAGTTCTGATTTATATATATCATGAAGAGGACGTTCAAATGGATAATGTTCGAACTGGCACATGGAAATAAATTTATCCCAATATTTGTCTACAATGATAGCGCTTGTTAAAAATGTGCATAAAGTTTCATCAACTTTTCGCCAATGTCTTGATGAACCTAGAAAAATACTAGTATTTTCAATTTTAGTATATAAATAAGGATAATCAGCGGGACAAAGAATTAACTCTTTATTCATCTGAGACGCAACTCTTTCATAAGTAAAAATCATCTCTTTAATAGTATTTTTATGATGTAAATAATCATCTTCAACAAAGTAGGTTAAATCTTTATTCTTAAGCTTCGCTGTGATTAAAGATTTATGAATATTAGCCATATTCGATATTTGATTATCAGTAACTTTTTCATTTTTTTCATTAATAGTTTCTATTTTTTCCTTAAATTCATTTACATTTAAAGAAATAATTTCATTTTTTAAATCAGATTTTTTTAGCATATCCTTCATTTTATTTAGATCAGATTTATTTGAATTATGATCAATAACAATAAAATTAAACTCAACTAAAGGAAAATCATTTATAGCATTTTTAAGTGACTCTATTAGTGAATTTAATGAACGAAAAGTATATTCAGATTTTGATTTATCAAACAATCTTTTTTTACTTTGAGTAAGCATATTGACACTAGTGCAAGATCTAAAAATTACTGTAAAAGAAGTAACTTTACGGCTAATTTTAATTTCTCCTAATGGAAGTGTTATTGATTTTTTTCCTGGTATACTTAAGTTGTCATCAAGAAATTTTTCTTGTGTAGGAACAAAAAAATTACTTTGATCAATGATTTCATAACCAAAGATTCTACAAATTTTCACAAAGTTTTTTCTAAATATATTTATTTTAGGTAAGTTTTTTTGTTTTTTCATATAAATTCTAGCATAATAAATTTAATTAGTATTAACTTATAATAACAGCAAAATCATCAAAAAATATTTTTTTTAGCTTCATTCAAAGCAAATTCTAAACGATCTTGACCCCAAAATGTTTTGTTGTTAACTATAAAAGTTGGGGTTCCAAAAACACCTTTCGTAAAAGCTTTATTAGTTCTGTTTTTAAGATCATCTTTAATTTTAGGTGAAGCCGCATCTGTTAAAAAAGTTTTTGGATTTATATCTAAATTTTTTAATAATTTTTCAACAATAGTATTATCATTCATATTAAGACCATCTTCCCATATTGAGTCAAAACATGATTAATAAAGTTATTTGAAAAATCTTTTTTTTCCGCAACCAACACACACCGCATTAAATTTAACGTGATAATTGGAAAATAACTATTAAATTTAAACAAAGTATTGTTTTTTTCAGCCCATAATTTGCAATCTTTAATCATGTATTTTGCTTTTACTGGAACATCCACATTCGCTTTAGTGCCGGCCATTTTTAAAATTCCCCCTAGCAAGATAGGCATATACTTAATTTTTATGGAATATTTTTTTTCTATTTTTCTAATTTCTTTGTGTGCTAAAAAAGAATAAGGACTTCCAAAGTCAAAATAAAATTCAAATGACTTGATCATGAATGCGCAGTTTTTTTGCGTAAAAAACTCTTATTAACCAATATATAACAAAACCAACTGGACCTGAAAAATATGTTAATATTAATGGCAAAACAACAATCTTAAGTGACATATTGTATTTTATGCCATCATTTGAGATCCACGATCCCAAAAAAAGATTTATAGAAACAAAATGCAACCAAAACAATAATAAGAATCCTTCGTTAGAAAAAACTGTGTATAAACTATCTAATCCTGTATAAAGCTGAAATAAATCAAAGATTGGCTCTTCAAATAATATTATTTGGTAAAATACAAAGATATAAGCTGACGCCAATAACAGAGGTAAGATTATTGAATTGATAAATATTTGTGTTATTTTTGATTTTGGAATAAAAATTAACATAAGCCAAAAAGGAAAAACAAAAATATTAGACCATATGTATATATTTTCAAATGTTAAATAATCTTGAAATTCTATTAGCATATAAATTTATTAATTCAATATAATACATAAAAGCTGTGAATCCTATTAAAAATAAGAAAGATCTTGAGAGTTCTATTGATGAAATTAGAAACTTTGCATACTCCTACTTAGAAAAATATAGCCCTTCTAAACAACAACTAAAAACATATTTATTTAAAAAAATTATTAAAAAAAAACTAAATATTGTAAGCAAAAAAGAAATTTTTAACTTAATAGACTCCGTGGTAGCTACTTTAGTTGAACAAAAGCTAATAAGTGATGAGTATTATTCTGATGCCAAATCAAAATCTTTTTTAAGAAAAGGTTATTCATTAAATAAAATTAGATATAATTTGATTAAAAAGGGAATTGATCACAAATATATTAAGGCTAGCATTTCTAAAATTAAGGAAAATGAATCTGATCCTGATTTTTTTTCAGCTATTAAAATTTGTAAAAGAAGAAGAATCGGACCAGTAAGAGAAGAAGGAAATAGGCCATTATTCTTTAAAAAGGATATTTCTATATTAGCTCGTTCTGGTTTTAGTTACGAAATATCTAAAAAAATATTAGATATGCCAAAGGATGAATTTAAAAAGTTTTGTAAAATGATTTAGATAATTTTTATTCTTTGTTATTTGAAATATAATTGTCCAATCTTTTTTTTATAGCTCTTTTTATCAATAGAAAAAATAAAACACCAAATATTGTTACTGAGCTTACTATAATTACTACCGTCTTTAACATTTTTGGTTATTTAAATTAAAAATATTTACCTAGGGTGCTATTTCTAAATCAGATCTTATTGGAAAATAGGCTTGTTTCATAATTACTTTTCTTATCGTTGGTACTAATAATTTGTCTTCCACAACAGACCAGGCATGTCCGTTAATTGTTTTTCCAGTTTTTTCTTTTACAATGTGATTTGCGGTTTGCGTTAATCCAGTCTGAACTAATGAAGCTGTTGAAAATCCTTGTGTTGCTGGCCCAACTAGAGCTATAGGTGTTATCAAGATACACCCAGATAGCATAAATCCTCCAGCTATTAACATTAGCAATTTTCTTATCACCGAATCCCCTCGATTTTTTTCTTATTATCCCTTAATCGTAGAATAAAAGAAATAGAAAAAAGAATATTAAATTACAACTTGAGGTAGAAAATCAAATTTTGTCTTTATTAAATCTTTTAGCAATTAAAGGTAAATTTCTATAATTTTCTTTGCCATAAAGAAATTTTTTGTTTTCATGGGTGGTTATTGAACCCCCAGAATGTTCTAAAATCGCATGTCCTGCCGCTATATCCCATTCGTAAGCCCTAGCTGTTGCTGCATAAATATCAGCTTCACCAGCAGCTAGTATACAAAATTTTAAAGAACTGGACATTTTAATTATTTCTGTGACTTTATTTTTTTTATAAATATCTAAAATTTCTTTGGGCGTTTCATCTGAATTTCCTAAGGCTATAACTTTTTCGTCATTTCTTGATTTACATTCTAACTTTTTTTTTGAAGAATTAATTTCGTAGGCAGAGCCTTTTCCATAAGAGTAAAAAAGTCTATTTTTTGCTGGAGCATAAACAATTCCAATAGCTGGCTCATAATTTACAATTAATGCTGCATTTAAAGTATATTCACTTCTCTTTTTTATATAATCCTTTGTTCCATCTATTGGGTCTATTAACCAAAAAGTTTTGTATTTATTCTTTATTTCTAAATTAACTGTTTCTTCCGAAATAATAGGTATTTCTTTGGTCAAATTTTTTATTTTACTTCTTAAAATGAGATCAACTTCTAGATCTCCATTAGTTACTGGGGATTTGTCAGCCTTAATAGTGATTTTCATTCCTTTATTACTTATTTTTTTAGCTACCTCTCCAGCTTTCAAAAAAGTATCTAAAAGATTTTCTGTTATATTTTTAAAGTTTAAATTATTCAATTTTATCTTTGTTAATTTTCTCTAAAGTAACTTCTTTAGAATTTATAACCTTTTTTCCAACATTTTCAAAATTTGCAGTTACTTTACTTTTTATTATTGATTGAATTTGCCCTATACCCCAACTTTTATTACTAGTGTTTATAACAAAATCTCCAATTTCATAATTTAAAAACATTTATTGAAAGCTATTATTTATATATACTACAATATATATATATAAACTAATGTGTATTAAATCAAAAAATAAAAACTCTTTAGGTTTTTTTAAATTACCAAAAGATACAAAAATTGTAGTGGCAATGTCAGGAGGAGTAGATTCCTCTACAGTCGCTGGTCTCATGAAAAAAGAAGGTTATAATGTTTTAGGAGTAACATTAAAACTTTATGACGACATAAAAAAATCTAAAAAAGGAAGACAATGTTGCTCAGGACAAGATATATTTGACGCAAAAAGAGTAGCAAAGCAGTTAAATATAAATCATGAAATTTTATATTATCAAAAAAAATTTAAGAAAGAAGTGATCGACTCATTTGTAGATAGTTATCTAGCAGGAGAAACGCCTATACCTTGTGTTCAATGTAATCAAACTGTAAAATTTCGTGATCTATTTTCCTATGCAAAAGAAATTAATGCAGACGCATTAGTGACTGGCCATTATGTTAATAGAATTCAAAAGAATGGAAAAGCTGACATGTATAGAGCTCACGATCTGACGAGAGATCAAAGTTATTTTCTTTTTAATACAACCCAAGAGCAATTAGATTATTTGAGATTTCCTTTAGGAAAAATGAAAAAAACTGAAACTAGAAAAATTGCAATAGATCTAAAATTAAATGTAGCAGACAAACCTGATAGCCAAGATATATGTTTCGTTTCCAATGGAGATTATGCGTCAGTTATTAGAAGATATAAACCTCAGTCTTTTTTAAAGGGGGACATTTTAGATACCAAAGGAAAAGTAATTGGCAAACATGACGGTATTATAAATTTCACTATTGGGCAAAGAAAAGGTATTAAAATCTCCTACAAAGAACCTTTGTATGTTGTAAATATAAATGCTGAAAGAAATGAAGTAACTGTTGGAACTAAAAATAATTTAGAAATTAAAAAAATATATTTGAAAGATATTAATTTTTTAAGCGATACAAAACATGAAAAAGAAAATTTATTTATTAAAGTAAGATCGACAGGTAAATTATTAAAAGCTAAAATAATTTTACAAAATAGTGTTGCCGAAGTTAATTTGATGGAAGCTGAAGCAGGAATATCCCCAGGGCAAGCTTGTGTATTTTATTCAAAAAATAAAATTGGGGATAAAGTTTTAGGTGGAGGCTGGATAGATAAAGCAGTGAACAATTATTTATCCACACAATCCACAGCTTAAATTTCATAAAAAATTATCAATCAAAAAGTGATATGTTTTTATCAGTCACTATGATTTAATAATAATTGAATTAAGAGGCAACTCTTAACTGACCAGCTAAAGAAAAACCGAGAGGTTCAAGATTAGCGGGCAGAAAGTCCTGCAAAGTAGCGCTTAACATAGTGGGGCGGGTGGTTCGGCGGTAGCGACTACAACGACGAACCAAAACTTTCGTTCATACACCCTCGGGTGTGTGAACAGAGGGTTTCTTTTTTCTCCAAAGCATAAAAGTTAAAAAATAAAACGAAACAACTCCCAGAAAATAATTCCACTCCAGAGCATGTTTAAAATGTGTGTATTCTGAAGAATTTAAAATAGGAGCTGAAGATAAAGCCACTATAATGAGTGTGCTGACTAAAATTATTTTAATAAATAAAATTTTACTATTTATTAATTCTTTAATTTTGCTTTTTACATTAATAATTTTAATAATCAAAAGTGTTTGAGCTATTACTTCAAATATAATAAAACCAAGCAAAACTACACGTCTTAAAAACTTATATAAATTATTTTCAATATCTAAACCTAAAAAAATTGCATGAATAATTAAAAAAATAGCAGATCCAATTCCAAAAAATAAGAAAAAATTATTATTTTTTTTTTCATTATCAATATTTTTAAATAACTTATTATTAGCAATCCAATACTGGATTAATAGAATGGCTGTTAATATCATCCCTGGTTTGAATAAAAGGTAGGTAGGGTAAGTTCTAGAAGATCTGCTGATTGAAATTCCTCCATCCAGGTAAGGAATAGTAAATCCTGATCTTCCTATCTGATCAACTGAAAATATAGTGTTCTCAAAAAGATGATAATTTACTGAGATAAACAAACATAGGTTTAAAACTAAAACAGGAATAATAAAGATCCATATGCTTATTTTTTTAATACGACTTATATTTTCCACTTATATCTTATTTTCTTTTGTTTCTTTTTCTAGCTCTTCTTTTTTTAGAGCCTAGTTTTCTTCTTCCCCTATGCTTTTTTGGGTAACCCATAATTTATACCTTTTTCCAATATTAATTAATTGACCTTACATTCTGGATATAGCATTCTCCTATTTCGTTATCAAATATATTTATGAAAAAATCAATTAAAACATACTTAAAAACTGCCGCAAAAGATTATACATCAAGATCTGTGAACCCTCCTGTGGTCCGTGCCTCCACAATTCTATTTAAAACAATGCAAGAACTAAGAAAACACCAAAAAGATATAGCAAAAAGAAAGGAAGTTGAGTATTGGGACTACGGAAGACAAGGAACTCAAACATCTATCCAATTACAGAAAATGCTTAAAAAATTAGAGGAAGCTCACCACGTTTTTTTAACACAAACGGGTTTTGCTGCAGTTGCTTTAGCAATAATGAGTATATGTAGGCCTGGAGACGAAATAGTAATTTCAGATTGTGTATATAGACCAACACAGAAACTTACAAGTGACTTACTAAAAGAATTTAATATTAAATCTATCTGGTACAATCCAAACAGCTTTGAAGATTTAAAAAATAAAATTACAAAAAAAACCAAACTTATTTATGTTGAAAATCCTGGCAGCAATACTTTTGAAATGCAGGATCTGGGAAAAATAATTTCTTTAGCAAAAAATAAAAATATACTTACAGCAATAGATAATACTTGGGCTACGGCATATTTTTTTAAACCACTAAAACTTGGTTTTGATATGTCAATCACATCTGCAACAAAATATTATTCTGGGCATAGTGATGTAATGGCAGGTACATTAGCAGTTAATAAGAAAGTTTATAAAAAAGTTTGGTGGTATAATCATTTATCCGGATATCGTTTATCACCGGATGATGCTTATTTAGTAATAAGAGGTCTGAGAACATTAGATCTCAGATTAGAAAAACACCAAGAAAGTACAAAAAAAGTTATTAACTTTTTAAAAACACAAAAAAAAATATTTAAAATATTATATCCTTACAAAACTTCATCAAAAGAATTTAAATTATGGAAAAAATATTATTTAGGTGCATCAGGATTACTAAGTATAATTATAAAATCTAAAAGCAAAAACTCAGTATATAAATTTGTAAATACATTAGAATTGTTTGGCATAGGTTATAGTTGGGGAGGCTTTGAAAGTCTTGCTGTATATACAGACCCAGTAGAATTAGGAACTAGAAGTTATTTTAAATTTGAAAAAAATGAGCATTTAGTTCGTTTACATATTGGGCTTGAAGATCCTAAAGATTTAATTGATGATTTGAGAAGTTCACTAAAATTTATTAAATGATAAAAGAAAATTTTTTCCCAAGTAAAGTTGCTCTCATTACACTTATTTCTGCTTGCTTAGTAGTTGCGGTATTTATGGGACTCCGCATGGTCTTTGGGTTGTTTACAGATTTTTTTGTAAAAGATTTACAGTGTACAATTACAGAGTTTGGTTTAGCAATAGGCATACAAATGTTGATGTGGGGCATGTTCGCACCAATCTTTGGTGCGTTAGCAGATAAAATTGGAAGTGCAAAAGTTACAATAATTGCATCTTGTTTTGTGGCATTAGGAATTTATTTGCTTTATTCAGGACCAAATACAGGAATATTTTTTCAAATTAATTTAGGTTTACTAATTGGAATTGGTTTAGGTGGGACAGCGATAAGTGTTCAGATTGCTGCGGTTGGAAAGCATTTCCCAAACAAAACTAGAGGAATGGCTATAGGAATTGTAGTTTCCATGGCATCAATTGGTTATTTTTTTTCTCCTATATACACAAAATTTGCTTTATCTACGTTTGGTTGGGAAAAAACACTAAACACATATTTGTACCTAGTTTTATTTGGAGTAATTGCTGCAATCTTTTTGCGCGAAGTTAAGAAAGAAAAGAATATAAACGACGGCACTAAAGTAGACAATCAAACACTTGTAGAAGCTCTAAAAGAAGCTTTTAATCATAAAGGTTTTATACTTTTAACTTTTGGTTTCTTTGTTTGTGGTTTTAATATAACTTTAGTTTCAGCACACATACCTGGTTACATCCAAGAACGTGGCTTTGAAATATGGACAGCTGCTGCAATTTTATCTTTAATAGGTCTTTTTAATGTTTTTGGAACATTATCATTTGGTTATTTATCAGGAAAATATAGTAAAAAAATATTATTGAGTATTTTATACTTTGCTCGTGGAATTGTATTAATATTGTTTCTAATTCTTCCAACATCAACTTATGTAGCAATAGGTTTTGGAATGCTCTATGGATTTCTTTGGTTAGCAACAATACCTCCGACAAATGGAATTATTTCACAAATTTTTGGAACAAAATATTTAGCCACATTATACGGATTAGTATTTTTTAGTCATCAAATCGGATCTTTTTTAGGCGCGTATTTAGGTGGTTATTTTTATGATCAATATGGATCTTATGATTATGCATGGTATCTATCTATAGCTTTATCGTTTTTTGCAACTGTAGTGCATCTACCAATAGATGAAAAACCTTTACCTAGACTTGCTACAATTTAAAGTGGTTAACATATAATTATTAAGAGGCAAGAGTGAAAAGAAATCTATATTTAGAAAAACTTTATAATTCTAATAAGCCGTTAATAATTTATAAAGTAAAGGATGGGTATAATTTATTTACTGATTTTTCTGAAAAAATAAAACTAAATAAAAATAAATTGAACAATTTTTTTAAGAAAATTGACAAACTTAAAAGACCAAGCAAAAAAAAAGTAAAAGATATATACATTGGATTTTTTGGATATAGATTATTATGCGGATTAATTGATGTAAAAAAAATAAAACAACCTCCAATTACCTTTCCTGATGGTGCTTTTTATAAGCCACAAACAATTATAAAAATTAGAAAAAAAATTACTATACAAAGTAACTTAAAAAATTATCAGAACTTATTTAAGAAGCAAACGTTTGCCACAACTAATATCCTTACTCCTTTTAAAGTTAATTTAAACTTTGAAAAATATAAAAAAATATTTTATCAATTTTCAAAAAACATAAAAGAAGGAAAAACCTATCAAATTAAAATATGTACTAAATATTCTAATAAATCAAAAATAGATCCAGTTATAATGTTTTGGAAGTTAATGAAAACTAATGCTGCATCAGAATCTTTTATGATTAGAGATAAAAACTATAGTATTGTAAGCTGTTCTCCAGAAACTTTAATAGAAAAAAAAGGTCAATACATTACAACCAAACCCATAGCTGGCACTATGCGCAAGACTAAAAAAACTAATTTAACAAAAGCTTTATATTTTTTTAAAAATAATATTAAAGAAACAAAGGAGCATAATATGATTGTTGATATGGAAAGAAGTGATTTATCTAAAATATGTAAATATAATTCAGTTAAAATCACGAAACTTAAATTTGTCGAAGAACATAAACATTTATATCATTATGTTTCAGAAATTAGAGGAAAGTTAAAAAAAAACATTACAACAAAGCAGATTATAAAATCTATGATGCCAGGAGGCTCCGTTATCGGGTGCCCAAAAATTAGTACACTAAATTTATTAAATAAACAGGAAAAAGATAACCGCAATATTTTTACAGGCAGTTTTGGTTATATAAATTCTAGATTAGATATGAGATTTAACATTATTATAAGATCTATTTTAAATTATAAAAATAAATCGGAAATTTCGGTAGCAAGTGGAGTTGTTATTGACAGCACACCAAAGAAAGAATTTAATGAAAATTATATTAAAGCTAAGTCTTTGCTTAATCTATTTTAATAATGATATACATAGTCGATCATCAAGACTCATTCACATACAATCTTGTCCATTTGTTATCAAACTTTGACAAAGTTTATGTTTCAAATTATTCTAATATAAATTATTCAGAATTAAGAAAATCTAAGGTTATAGTTTTATCACCTGGTCCAGGTGAACCTAAAAATTATCCAGAAACCTCAAGTTTATATAAAAAATACAAAGGAAAAAAAAAAATTCTTGGTATTTGCTTAGGTTTTCAGCAAATTTTATACAATGAAAATGGAAAAATTGTAAAACAAAAAAAAATCTTTCATGGTCATCAATCCCAAATAGATATATTGAAATCAAGTAAATTGTTTAAGGGCTTGAAGTCATTTAAAGTAGGAAAATACCATTCACTCAAATTAAAAGAACCATTTAAATCTAAAGATATTTTTATTACAATGCGATGTGCAGAAACAAAAACTGCTATGGCAATTGAGAATATAAAGAAAAAAGTATATGGATTTCAATTTCACCCTGAATCTTTTTTGACACCAAATGGCAAATTTATTATTAAAAAAATCTTATCTGCGTAAAAATCTTAAAGAAGCTAATTTTAAAGACCTTTGGGGTAGCCATGGAGTATTTACTACCATGTGGGTCTTTGGAAAACCTGCAAAAATATTATTTTTTAAAAAACATATAAAAAATTTAATAAGATCTATAAAAATTTATAAAATAAATAGAAAAAATATTGAAAAAAATATACTTAAAATAATTAAAATAAATTTAAAAAATAATAAAAAATATGATCATTTATTAAGAATTGCTGTAAATAATAAAATTATTTCTTTTTCTTTAAGAAAAAGATTAAAACCAAAGTTAAAGTTTAGTGTTCAATTAATTAATTATAAAAGAACGCAGCCGGAATTTAAAAACTTAAAGTATAAAAAAATACTAGAATATCTATCAAAAATTGATACTTCAGATTCTGATATATTTTTATGCAACGATAAAAAAATAATGGAAAGTGGAACTTCTAATATATTGTTTGTTAAAAAAAATAAAATTTTTTCCCCAATAAAAAATTTTTATAAAGGTATAACTTTTAAATTTTTTGAAAAAAAAGTACAAAAAATAATAAAAAAAAATATTTTTACAAATACTTTAAATAATTATGACGAAATTATTTTAATTGGCTCCGGGAAAGGTGTCGTTTCAGTAGAATCTGTAAAAAAACCCAAATGGAAAAGAAAAAGTTTGAGAACTTATAGATTTTTATCAACGATTTATAATCAAGCTGTTACCAAATGCCCCCTTTATTACGGTTGATCTATTATACCAATTATACTAAAAATCCTCTAATAGCTTAAGAATCAACACAAATGTATTAGAGGCAAGCAAGAATGATTTACAATAATCCATTTTCATTACTTTCGGAATTAGTTCCGTCTATTGTTATGCAGGGATTTTTAATTATGATGATTGCTTTTGCAGCTATTGGAACTTTTGTAGATATAATACATAAAAAAAATGTAAAATATTTTTTCGAAAACGCAAAAAAAGCAAAAAAATCTGCAACAAAAAAATTAGGAACTAGTGAAAAAGTTTCTATTATTGCTAAAACTGTTGTTTACGATATTGGGACCACTTCAGAGTTAGGTGCTGGCAAAAGAAGAGTAGCGCACTTGTTAGGAATGTATGGAACTATTTTATTTTGGATCACTTCAGCTGTAATGATTTTTTGTTATTCTTCAATATCTTCTAATACTCCATCGGTGTGGCCTATATTTTGGCACGCAGGCGCGATCATGACTGTTATTGGTGGATGTTGGTTTTGGTTTTTCTTAAGAGTAGATGTTTATTCAGAAGCACAACCTTGGTACAGAATTATTAAAGCTGATTTATTTGTGCTTGCACTTATTGCAACATCTCTATTTGGGTTAATTTGGTCTTATTTGCAATCTTTGAATCTTAACGATAGATGGGATGATAAAGTATTTTTAGTTTTATATATTGTGTCTAACCTTGTCTTGTTTGGTGGGGTTTATTGGTCCAAATTTGCTCATATGTTTTACAAGCCTGGAGCAGCAATACAAAAAAATTTAGCAGAAGCTGATGGATCAAGAGATAATTTGCCTCCCGAAGCTGATGCACCTGAACAATTTGGCTTAGGAATTAAACGTGAGGCACCAAAGCACTATTAATATGAATACTCAATCTTTACATAAGAAGAAAGGAATAAATTAAAATGTCGACTTTTGTATATATGACCCGTTGTGATGGCTGTGGACATTGTGTAGATATTTGTCCGTCTGATATTATGCACATTGATGAAACGATTAGACGTGCTAAAAATATTGAACCCAATTTTTGTTGGGAATGTTATGCTTGTGTGAAAGCATGTCCAAATCATGCAATTGATGTTCGTGGATATGCTGACTTTGCTCCTATGGGCCACAGTGTAAGAGTTAGAAGAGAAGAAGAAAAAGGTACAATCTCTTGGAAGATAAAATTTAGAAATGGTAAAGAGAAAAACTTTGTTTCTCCTATAACAACTAAACCTTGGGGTAAATTTATTCCTAAGCTAGCTGAAGCTGAAAAACCAAATCAAGATGAAATTAAATCTCAGGTTCTTTACAATGAACCCAAAGGTTTAAATACAAAAAAAGAATTACCATCAGTTCCTAAAGATTCATTTAAAAAAGGTGTCTATTATTAATGGCTAAACATAAAACTCATTTTGAAGACTGCGATGTTCTTGTTGTTGGTGGAGGTATGGCGGGCACTGGTGCTGCTTTTGAAGCTAGACACTGGGGAAGAGATTTAAAAATAATTTGTGTAGAAAAAGCAAACATTGATCGAAGTGGAGCGGTAGCCCAAGGACTCTATGCGATTAACTGTTACATGGGTATGCAATGGGGTGAAAATCAACCAGAGGATCATGTTCGTTATGCGCGTAACGATTTAATGGGTATGGTTCGTGAAGATCTTGGTTATGATATGGCGCGTCACGTTGACTCGACAGTGCACATGTTTGACGAGTGGGGTTTACCCATGATGAAGAATGAAAAAACTGGTCGATACCTAAGAGAAGGTAAATGGCAAATAATGATTCATGGAGAAAGCTATAAACCAATTGTTGCCGAAGCAGCAAAAAAATCTGCTGATAAAATTTATAATCGGATTATGATAACTCATTTGCTTATGGATGAAAGCAAAGAAAATAGAGTAGGTGGAGCAGTAGGTTTTAATATGCGTACTGGAGATTATTATGTATTTCGTGCCAAAACGGTTATTGTTGCTGCTGGTGGAGCTTCTCACATTTTTAAACCTAGGGCAGTAGGCGAAGGAATGGGAAGAACTTGGTATGCTCCTTGGAGTAACGGATCTGCATATGCATTACCAATTGCTGTTGGAGCTAAAATGACCCAAATGGAAAATAGAATTGTTTTATGTAGATTTAAAGATGGTTATGGACCAGTCGGTGCTTACTTTTTGCACTTAAAAACTTATACTCAGAACGCAAATGGAGAAAATTACGAAAAAAAATGGTATGACCAAACTAAAGAATTGGTTGGTGAATATATAGACCACCATCCAACACCAACATGTTTACGTAACCATGCGTTTATTCAAGAAACGATTGCTGGTAGAGGACCAATTCATATGGTTACAAAAGAGGCGTTCCAAGATCCACACTTAGAGACTGTTGGGTGGGAAAATTTTCTTGGCATGACTGTTGGGCAAGCTGTTGTTTGGGCATCTCAAAATATTGATCCAAAATATACTAATCCTGAGTTAACTACATCTGAACCATATGTTATGGGTTCGCATGCAACATGTTCTGGTGCTTGGGTAAGTGGTCCAGAAGATCTTTCTCCACCAGAATATTTCTGGGGATATAATAGAATGTTAACCGTTGAAGGGCTTTTTGGTGCAGGTGATACTGTAGGTGGTAGCGCTCATAAATTTTCATCTGGTTCATTTACAGAAGGACGTTTAGCAGCAAAAGCTGCAGTAAAGTATATTGAAGATAAAAAAGCTGAGAATATTAATGTCACAGATAAACAATGCGAAAATTTTAAAGAGGTTATTTATAAACCATTAGAAAATTATACTGTTGGGCGTAATGAGATTACTGGTGGAACGGTGTCGCCAAGTTATATTTCCCCAATCCAAGGACTTCAAAGATTACAAAGAATTATGGATGAATATGTAGGTGGTATTGCCACCAACTATATGACCAATGAAAATATGCTTAATAGAGCTTTAGAGTTATTGAAATGGTTAGAAGAAGATTTAGAAAAAATTGGAGCTGAAGATTACCACCAACTTATGCGAGCTTGGGAATTAAAACATCGTGCATTAACGTCACAATGTGTAACAGAACATACCTTATTTCGTAAAGAAACTCGCTGGCCAGGTTATTATTATAGAGGTGATCATATGAAATTAGATGATGAAAATTGGCATTGTTTAACTGTATCAAGACGCGATCCTAAAACAGGTAAATTTACCTTAGAAAAAGTTCCCGTTTATCATATTGTTGATGAAAAAGAGAAAAAGAAAGCTTCTTAAAATTAATATAATAAATCAATGGATCTTCTGAAGAAAACCGACGAAGAAATTATAGAAATTGCTAATCCAATTTGGGATAATTTAGTAAGAACATCTAACCAAAAAAACTATGGAGGTTTTACAAGAGATTTTTCATCACAAATGCTGTTTGGCGCCAACGAAGTAGAGTTAGGTAAACAATGGGCTAATAACGAACTATTAACCAGTTTATCTGATAAAAAAGAGGTCCTGGGATGTTTAAGAAGAAATCTTCATGTAACTGTTCTTTATAAACAAACTAGTAGCACTGTATCTGGTGATTTTTTAGGCAGATTAGTGCTTGGGGTTGAAGATGACGAGGTTAAGGTCTTCGGCGCAACCATTTATTAATATATCTATTTATTGACATTATTATATTTCAAGAATATTTATTAATTAAATATTTTATGGAAGTTTTCTTACCCATAGCTGAAGTTCAAATAAGCATAATATTAATACTTTTTGTAAGTTATATAATAGGGTTTCTATCCGGATTGTTTGGAGTAGGAGGAGGTTTTTTAATGACTCCTCTACTAATTTTTATGGGTATACCTCCAATTTATGCTGTAGCAAATGAAGCAAACAATATTTTAGCCTCTTCTTCTTCTGGAGCGCTAACTCATTGGTTTAAAAAAACTTTAGATATTAAAATAGGTTGGTTGATAGTTTCTGGTGGTCTAGTGGGAACTTTTGTTGGAATTTTAACATTCAGTTATTTTAAAGGAATAGGGAAAATAGATATAGTTATTGCGTTAGCATATATGTATGTACTAGCGATTATTGGGAGCTTTATGCTTAAAGATGGACTCAAAGAACTTAATATTTTCAAAAAAAAAATTTCAGTAAAACAAAAATTACACCACCATTATTGGATACATGGGCTTCCTTTTAGAATGAGATTTAAGACATCCCAAGTTTATGAAAGCGCACTAGTTCCAATCTTATTAGGTATTATTGTTGGTTTTGTTTCTGCGATTATGGGTGTTGGAGGAGCATTTTTAATGGTACCAGCGATGATATATTTAATTGGCATGCCAACAAAACTTGTTCCTGGAACATCCTTGTTTGTTACAATATTTGTAACAGGGTTTGTTACTATCTCGCACGCTTTTACTTACCACACAATAGATTTAATGCTTGTTTTAATTTTGATTACAGGATCTATAGCTGGTGTACATACTGGTCAAAAAATTGGTCAAAGACTCCAAGGCTCAGAGCTAAAATCTTTACTCGCTATACTAATGCTTTCGGTAGGACTTTTAATGGCGTATGAAACTTTTTTTAAAAATAGTCAAAATACCTCGGCAAGTTTAAAACTTCCAACCGATACAATTGCAGAAATAGGAAAATTTGGGAATTCAATTTATAATTTGGCTGAAAGTTATCCTATCGTTTATGGTCTTTCGTCAATCTTTATTGCTTTATTTGCTGGCGTTTTAGTTTCTTACATAAGAAGACAAATAAGCAAAAAAATTAACACACCTAAAGCAATATAACTTTATTAAATGAAAAAAATTATTTTAATTCTTTTAATTATTTTATTTAATAAAAATTCTTTTGCAGAAGATAAAATGAAATTGGGTATGGAGGTTTATAAAAATAAAGCAATGTGTGGAACCTGCCATACGCTTCAGACCGCACAATCAATTGGTGATATTGGGCCAAATTTTGATATGTTAAAATCTCAAATAGCTCAAATTGTTAACGCAGCTAAAAATGGAATTGGAGTAATGCCATCATGGAGTGATGTATTGACTATTGAAGAGATCTAAGCTGTTGCATATTACGTATTTATCAGTACAAGCAAATAATTATGAAGTTATATAAAATAAAAAAATCAAATATTGATAACAAAGGTCTTTATGCTTCAAAAAATATAAAAGCCAAACAAATAGTTATTCATTATAAAGGAAAGCTTGTTACAAAAAAAGAAGTAGAGAAAAACCCAAAGTTTGATAATGATAAAGCAATTTATTTATTCAATGTAAATAATCGATACGATTTGGATGGAGATTTTGAATATAATGACGCAAGATTAATTAACCATTCTTGTAATCCTAATTGTGAAGTTGATGGCAAAGGCTTGAAACTATGGATATTTGCACTAAGAGATATAAAAAAAGATGAAGAACTTTCCTATGATTATGGGTTTGGTTATGATGAAGATTATAAACAATTTGTCTGTAAGTGTGGTGCAATAAATTGTGTAGGTTATATAGTCAGAGAAGGATCGAGATGGAGAATAAAGAAATCTAGATCTGCTTCAGCTTCGAGATAGCGTTTATATGAGAAGGTTTTGTCTCACAGCATCCTCCTAAAATTGTAGCACCTTTATCAACCATTTTTTTTGAAAAATCATAAAATTTATCACCAGTAAAATCATCTCTAGTTCCTAAAATATCAACAGGGTTTGATCCAAATCCATCACCCTCATCAACTGTAATAATATCACGAGCAGGAAGCGGCTCTTCTTCTTTCCAAAGATTTGCTTTAAAGCCAAATGGAATTTTCAAGATTTTTATTTCATCAATAGCACTTTCTATAATTTCAGGTGAAACGCACGCAGCAACTAAACCTAACCAATTTTTACTTTTACATTTTTGGACCATTTCAGTTATACTTTCACCCGATGGAAGTTTACTACTCTTTTTAATGTGGACACCAACTAAAACAGGTAAATTAATTTTTTCAATTGCATTTAATGCAATTTCTACCTCTCTAATACTAGACAAAACATCTAAGTAAAAAAAATCAACAAAAGGTTTTAATAAGTTGGCTTGATCAAAAAAATCTTTCTTTACTAAATTTTTGTCTCTTTCATCTGGAATATAAGTATCATATTGACCTGGTAAACTGCCTGCTATTAAGATTTTTTTTTTGGAAAGCTCTTTTGCTTTCAAAGCAAGTTCTCCTGCTTTTTCATTAGCATAGTTAAAATGTTCATCAACATTATTATCCATCATTCTTTTTCTTCGTGCAGAAAAATTATTTGTAACAATAACATCAGCTCCTGCATTAATAAAATCTAAATGGGTATTAATTACTAGTTGATGATACTTTTTTTCAATTAAAGCAGCTGCTGCCCAAAGAGATCCTTTTGTTTTTAAACCTTTTTTAAGCAGGGCCTGACCCATACCACCATCTAAGATTCTTACTTTTGAAAAGAAATCTATATTCATTTTATATATTTTTGCTTAGAGGGTATCACCCCTCTAACTCCACCTCTAGGATTATCCATATCTCCTCTTCTTCTTGGAATTAAATGAATATGACAGTGCATAATTGATTGACCTGCATCAACGCCTGCATTAACCCCCACATTAAAACCAGTAATTTCTTTATCCAAATTTATTAATAATTTTCTTTGTTTTTTTAGCACTTTAGCTAAATCATTAAGTTCATTATTATTTAAATCAAAAAAATCAGAAACATGTCTATGAGGTACAATTAAAGTATGATGTTTAGTTACAGGAAATTTATTATCTCTGACAACAAATAAAAATTCACTTGAATAAATAGATTCTTTTTTAGCTCTATTACAAAAAAAACAAACTTTATCTGAACTTGACATTACGCACTTCTATAAAGTTTGGTCATTACAAATTCTTTATGACCTAATGCTTCTGCGCAGGTTAATCTACCGTTAGCTACCCTTATTGTGGATTTAATTAACTCATCACCAGCCTGAGACATAGTCATCTCTCGTGTAAGAATTTTTGAAACATCACAATCAATATGCTCACCCATGCTTTTAACAGTTAATGGATTGGCTGTTAATTTAATAACAGGTTCAATAGGATTTCCTACGATATTACCTTGGCCCGTTGGAAATAAATGAATATTGAAACCAGCTGCCGCTTGAAGCGTTACACATTCTGCTGCCGCAGAAGAAGTATCCATAAAATATAAACCTTTTCCTTTAGTAGGTTCTTCTGCTGGTTCTAATACGTCTATAAATTTACATGATCCAATTTTTTGAAAGTTTCCAAATGCTTTTTCTTCAATGGTTGTAAGACCTCCTGCAATATTTCCTGCAGTAGGTTGGCTTTCCGAAAGATCATCAGTTGCCTCTTTAAGTATAAAATCGTTATAAGAGTTCCATGTTTTCATGAATTTTTCAGAAGCTTCAGGTGTAGCTCCTCTTTTAGCACAAACAGTTTCAGCTCCAGTAAGCTCTGACGTTTCTCCAAAACACAAATGAACTCCTAATGGCTCTAATTTATCCATTAAATTTCCAACCGTTGGGTTTGCGGCCAATCCAGAGGTTGTGTCTGATTCTCCGCACTTAACTGATATCCATAAATCACTTAAAGGGCATTCTTCTCTTTGTTTTTCAGATGTCCACATTACAAATTCTTGAGCTTTTTTTGAAGCTTTCATAACAGTTTCAATATCTCCAGTACGCTCAATGTGAAAACCTTCAACAGGCTTTCCAGTTTTTGAAATTCCGTCTACTATTTTTTTTGTCCATTTAGGTTCAATACCAATAACTATTACTGCTGCAACATTAGGATTGCTTCCAGTTCCGATCATAGTTCTAAAATGTAATTTTAAATCAGCACCAAATTGAAGTCTTCCATAAGAGTGAGGTAATGCAATTGTGCCCTTAATATTGTTTGCGACAGCTTCAGCACAAGCATTTGAAATATCGTCTACCGGAAGTATGATTACATGATTTCTAGTGCCAACTCTTCCATTTTCTCTTTTATAACCTAAAAAACTCTTTGAAATTTTCATATTTTTACCATTTCTTAGTTTTAACATTATGAACATGAACGTGGTCACCTTTTTTTATTGGCTTAACAACTTTACCAATATCGTGCCCATATTTTAGTATTGTGTCACCTTCTTTAAAATCTTGTAGAGCTATTTTATGACCTAATGGAATTTCATTGATTGATGTAATTTTAATAGTTTTATCATTTTCCATAACCCAACCATTGTATTCTTGATTTTTTGTAGTTTTTTCAATAACAACCACTGCTACGTTGTCTTTTTCATCATGAATTATCAAATCAGTTTGGGACATTTTTTCTTACTGGATATAAACCTAAATTTGATATAATTAAAGTAGGTTTTTTTGAAATAAGTGAAAAAAACACCAATTTTAAGAAAAAGTTATTTAAAAAGAGATTTTTATGACAAAAATGACAACAGAAGAAGCTTTTGTAAAAGTTCTACAAATGCATGGTATAGAACATGCTTTTGGAATCATTGGTTCAGCTTTTATGCCGATTTCAGATATATTTCCAAAAGCAGGTATTACTTTTTGGGATGTTGCGCACGAAACTAACGGTGGCTTAATTGCCGATGGCTACACGAGATCCACGGGAAAAATGTCAATGGTCATAGCTCAAAACGGACCTGGTATAACAGGTTTAGTTACTCCTATTAAAACAGCCTACTGGAATCATACACCCTTACTTTTAGTTACACCTCAAGCGGCAAACAAAACAATAGGTCAAGGAGGCTTTCAAGAAGTTGAACAAATGAATTTATTTAAAGATATGGTTTGTTATCAAGAAGAAGTTAGAGACCCCTCAAGAATGGCGGAAGTTTTAAACCGAGTTATAGAGAAAGCAATTCGTGGTTCAGCGCCAGCACAAATAAATGTACCTAGAGATTATTGGACCCAAGTTATTGATATAGATTTGCCACCAATAGTAAGATTAGAAAGACAAGCTGGTGGAACTGAAGCTATAGTTAAAGCTGCCAAGTTATTATCTGAAGCAAAATTTCCAGTAATTTTATCTGGAGCAGGAGTCGTGATAGGTGGGGCTATAGAAGATTGTAAAAAACTTGCTGAGAAATTAGATTCACCAGTTTGTTCTGGATATCAACATAACGATAGTTTTCCTGGAAGTCATCCGCTTGCAGTGGGACCACTAGGATATAATGGATCTAAAGCAGCAATGGAATTAATTTCCAAAGCCGATGTTGTTTTAGCACTAGGAACAAGATTAAATCCTTTCTCTACACTGCCAGGTTATGGAATGGATTACTGGCCAAAGAAAGCAAGTATTATTCAAGTAGATATGAATTCTGATAGAATAGGCTTAACCAAAAAAGTAACAGTTGGTATATGTGGGGACGCAAAATTAGTTGCACAACAGCTTTTAGCAAAACTTTCTACTAAAGCTGGTGACATCGATAGAGAAAGTAGAAAAAGTTTAATTCATCAAACTAAATCTGCTTGGTTACAAAAATTATCTAGTTTAGATCACGAAGATGATGACAAAGGTACAGTTTGGAACAAAGAAGCAAGAGAAAGAGACAAAGATAGGATGTCGCCGAGACAAGCTTGGAGAGCTATACAAGCTGGTATGCCTGATGACGTTATCATATCAAGTGATATAGGTAATAACTGCGCTATAGGAAACGCTTATCCAACTTTTGAAAAAGGCAGAAAGTATTTAGCTCCTGGGTTGTTTGGTCCTTGCGGCTATGGTTTTCCATCCATATTAGGTGCAAAAATTGGATGCCCAAACGTTCCAGTTATTGGTTTTGCTGGAGATGGTGCATTTGGAATTAGCATGAACGAGATGAGCTCATGTGCAAGAAAAGAATGGCCGGCTATTGCAATGGTGATTTTTAGAAATTATCAATGGGGTGCTGAAAAAAGAAATTCTATTTTATGGTTTGATGATAATTTTGTTGGGACTGAATTGGATCCAGAGTTAAGTTATGCAAAAGTAGCTGACGCATGTGGTTCAAAAGGAGTTGCAGTAAGGACAATGGAAGAAACAACAAAAGCTATTAAACAATCTTGCGAAGATCAAAAAAAAGATATTACAACTTTTATTGAGGTTGTTCTCAATCAAGAACTAGGAGAACCTTTTAGAAGAGATGCAATGAAAAAACCAGTTAAAGTAGCAGGAATAAACAAAAAAGATATGAATCCACAACAAAACAAAAATTAACTATAAAAATTAAGCTCCATTTTAGGTAATTTTACCTACCATCTTTCATAAAAATATGTCAGAATTTAATTTCTATTAACTAATAATTTACGGGAGAAATTATGAGTAAACTAAAAAGAAAAGATAGACGTCTATATAATAAAGACTTAGCTCCAACAGATCCTAAAGATAAAAATTGGGGTTGGTTTGAAATCTTTAATGTTTGGGCAAATGATGTGCAAAGTTTATTTGGATATACTTTGGCAGCATCTTTGTTTTTAACTTATGGATTGAACGGTTGGTTAGTGTTCTTAGCTATCCTTTTAGCAGGATTTTTTATAATGTGGTTGGTAAACTTATCAGGAAAACCAAGTGTTAAGTTGGGTATTCCATATCCAGTGTTTGCGCGTGCAAGCATGGGAGTGATAGGAGCAAACTTTCCAGCAATGGTAAGAGGTATTGTTGCAATGTTTTGGTATGGTGCACAAACTTATTTTGCATCAACGGCTGTTGCGCTTTTACTTAAAGCTTTATCAGGTTCGGATGGAGGAGCTGCTGTGTTTTTAGGAATGAATGGTATAGAATGGACATCATTTATTTTTGTTGCAGGATTTCAAATCTATTTATTTTGGCAAGGCATTGATTTAATTAGAAAATTCTTAAACTTTGCAGGACCAGCGGTATATGCTGTAATGATAGTATTGATGTTAGTAATCTGGAGCAAAGCAGGAGGAAATCTTTTATCAGAGGTAGGCAATATTTTCTCAGGGGTTGGTGATTATAGCGGTGGAACATTTGCTGCTTTCTTAGCAATTTTTGGAACTATGGTTGCGTATTTTGCTGCAGTAGTTATTAACTTTGGTGATTTTTCAAGATTTGTAAAAAACGAAAAAGAAATGAGAAAAGGAAACCTTTTAGGTTTACCTGGAAACATTTTTTTATTTTCATTTATAGCATTGATGGTCACAGCTGGAACAGTTTCAGTTTTTGGAGAAACTATTACAAATCCAACTGAAATAGTTGCCCGTGTTGGCAACTTAGGATTAACAATTATAGCAGCATTTGCATTTTTTGCAGCTACAATTGGAATTAATATGGTGGCAAACTTTATTCCGCCAGCATATGACCTAGCTAACTTAATGCCTAGCAAGATTAACTTTAGAACAGGTGGTTTGATTACATCAATAGTAGGTTTTGTTATTGGTGCATTATGGGTTTCATTTATAAGTAAAGTTGGAATGTTCCCATTCGTAAATACACTTGGAGCAATTCTTGCCCCCGTTTATGGAATAATGATTGTTGACTATTATGTTATTAAAAATCAAAGACTTGATATCAATGAATTATTTTCTTCTAAAAAAGGTGGAAAGTATTATTACAACGACGGATGGAATCAAAAAGCATTTGTTGCTTGGGGTATAGCTGGAGTATTTTCAGTTCTTACTGTTTGGCATCCTTCTTTATCTAGTTTAGGTGGATATGCATGGATAATTGGAGCTGCTTTAGGAACAGTATTACACCTTATGTTGTCAGGTAAAAAAAGTAGAAGATAATATTAATCTAAAAATTAAAACCCGCCGTAATTCAACAGCGGGTTTTTTTTTATTATTTTACAAATTTTTTTAGATTAGGTTCTGAATAATTTGGCCCTTTCATAACCTTCCCTTTTTCGTTGAAAATAGGTTTACCATCTTTACCCAATTTACTCATATTTGATCTTTGAACTTCTTTAAAACATTTATCTAAATTAACACCATAAGCATAACCAGCTCCATAAGTGACATATAAAATATCAGTCAGGGCATCAGCTATTTCCTTTAAATTTTTTTCTTCCATAGCTTCTTTTAATTCATTTAATTCTTCCTGAATAAGATCTAATCTTAGTTGCATTGTTTTTTGGTCTGGAAATTGTGGTTTTGTTCTCACAATTTGCCCAAATGTTTCCATGAAAGTTTTTACATCTTCAAAATTAGTCATAAATTATCCTTTTTATATTGCCGTCCAGCCACCATCAATAAGTATAGAAGTGCCAGTAATCATTGAGGAAGAGTCTGAGGCTAAAAAAGCGACAGCAGTTGCTACGTCACTTGTTTGAGCAAATCTTCCTAGTGGAATATTTTTAAGCATAGTATTTTTAAATTTTTTATCTTTTAAAAATTTTTTGGTCATAGGGGTAACAATAAACGTAGGGCATACCGTATTAACTCTAATATTATTTTTAGCCAAATCAATAGCCATACCTTTAGTTAATCCCTCTAGGCCTGCTTTAGTCATATTGTAAACACTTCTTATTGGGCCACCAACATGAGCCATTTGTGATGACATATTAATAATAGAGCCACCTATTTTTTTTCTATTTTTTGATTCCAACATTTTTAAAGTACACAATTGAGCAATATTAAATGTTGCAACTGTATTAAGCCTTACCATATATTCCATATTTTTTTTTTGAACTTTGGTAAAATGTTCAGGGATATTTGTTCCCGCATTATTAACAAGAATATCAATTTTTTTTTGTTTATTAATAAAATTTTTTATTTGTGCATAATTAGTAACGTCGCAAGCATAAGAAATACATTTAGATTTAAATTTTTTTATTATTTTAGCTACTTTATCAAGATCTTTTTGAGTTCTACTAATAATGATTAGGTCTGCTCCAGCTTCAGCTAAAGCAACAGCACAAGCCAAACCAATTCCTTTTCCTGCTCCAGTTACTAAAGCTGTTTTATTTTTTAAGTTAATTTTTCTAAGATACATATTTATAAAAATAATATTACATCACTATAAATTAATTCTACAGCAACTACCATTATAGCCAATAATCCTAACCAACCAATCCATTTATATTTTTTTATCCATTTAGATATAATGTTTGCAACTGTTGCCATAAGAAAAATAGATAAAATTAATCCAAAGACTAATAAAATATAATGATCTTTAGCTGCTCCAGCAACTCCCAGCACATTGTCCAAGCTCATACTAATATCTGCAATAATAACAGTTATAATAGCTTTAAAGAAACTTGATTTGTCAGCTTTAATCTTTTTTTGATCTGAAGATTCATTTTTAATTACATCTTTATAAAGTCTATAAGCAATATATATGAGTAACAATCCACCGATAAATTTTAGACCATTAATTTGAAGCAAATAGGCAGCGATCAAAGTAAATATGATTCTTAAAATAATTGCTGCTCCTATTCCCCAAAATATAATTTTTTTTCTTAAATTAGGATCAAATTGAGAAGCTACCATTCCAATAATAATTGCATTGTCTCCAGCCAAAACAAGATCTATGAAAATTATTTGAAAAAAAATGATTATTTGTTCAGTCATGATTTACTATCTTCTAATATCATATCTGCAGCTTTTTCAGCAATCATAATAGTTGGAGCATTAGTATTTCCAGATGTAATATTCGGCATTATTGAAGCATCAACAATTCTTAAATTTTGTAAACCATGTGTGCACAATCTATCATTTACTACAGAGCTTTCATCGTTGCCCATTTTACATGTCCCGACTGGATGAAAGATTGTTTGAGCATATTCACTAGCAGCTTTTACTAGCATTTCATCATCTTTTATATTGATACCAGGTCTGAACTCTTCAGGTTCATATTTTTTAAAAATGTCAGTTTCTAAAACTATTTTTCTTATTAATTTTAAACCATCAGCGGCAACTTTCCTATCTTCAGAAGTAGAAAGATAGTTCATTTTAATTTTTGGGTCGTGTCTTGTGTCGGAGTTATTAATAATAACTTCACCTCTACTTGTTGGTCTTATATTAGCAACAGTAGGTGTAAAAGCATGAAAATCATGTAAACTTGAACCTCCCAATCTATCTGTGCTTATAGGCTGTATATGAAATTGTAAATTTGGAGTTTCTCTAGAAGAATCACTTTTTGCAAAACCGCAAAGTTGGCTTGCCCCCATTGTCATTGGACCTCTTCTATAAAAAATATATTCCATAGCAATTAGCATTTTACCAAATGTACTATTAATTTTTTTATTTAATGTTTTAATATTTTTAACTTTATAAACTGGCCTCATCATTAAATGATCTTGAAGATTTTCACCTACGCCCGAACAAGAACGAACAATATTTATTCCAAGGTCTTTAAGTATAGAGGGTTTTCCAATGCCAGAAGCTTGCAAAATATGAGGAGATCCAATTGATCCAGCTGATAAAATTATTTCCTTTTTTGCTTTTACTTTTACTAGATTATTATCCTTCCAATAAGATAACCCTACAGCTTTAGTATTTTCGAAATCTATGTTTTTAACATGTGCCTTAACTTCAATTTTTAAATTATTTCTATTTTTAATTGGCCTTAAGTAAGCAACAGAGGTGCTACACCTTAATCCATTTTTTACAGTCACTTGAAAGTAGCCACATCCATGGTTATCGCCTTTATTAAAATCAGTAACTTTTGGAATGCCCACTTCTTTGGCGGCATCCATAAACACGTCTAAAATATCTAATTTAATTCTTTGATCAGAAACTGAAAGTGGGCCACTATCATTATGAAATTTGCTAGATCCATGTTCTTGATTTTCAGCTTTTAAAAAATATGGAAGAACATCACTCCACCCCCAACCGATATTTCCTAACTGTCTCCATATGTCATAATCTTGTTCTTGCCCCCTAATATAAAGTAATCCATTGATAGATGAACTTCCTCCAAGAACTTTTCCTCTGGGATAATTAATGGATCGATTATTCATTGTTTCATCTGGCTCTGTTTTAAAACACCAATCTGTTTTTGGATTATGCATGGTTTTATAATAACCTACTGGAATATGTATCCACGGATAGTTGTCTTTTCCTCCCGCTTCTAATAAAAGAACTTTATTTGATGAAATAGATGTTAATCTATTAGCTAAGACACATCCGGCAGAACCAGCTCCAACAATAATGTAATCAAATTCTTCCATAAAGACTTAAGCTATCAACATAAGATAAAATTAATATATTTTCCATAAAATGGAAGTAGAAAATGTCACAAATGTATACATTTTCTTTTAAAAGTCATGATTTAAAAAGGTTAAATTAACTTGAAATCTTACACACATTGTAGTCAAATTTCTTTTTTTATTAATTAATGAAAGAGGGAATATGAAAAAAATCATATCTTTGTTTTTGGCTGTATCAATGTTTGTGGGCTTTACTGCCACAACAGCGAATGCTGCTAGAACATTAAAATGTCAAACTGTTATCAGTGCTAAAGCTGATGAAGTTAAAATGTTAAAAGATTGGGGTCAGGATATTACTGATCTTACAGGTGGTGAAATTAAATTTGAAATTCTTCCTGCAGGTGCAGTAGTTGGAGTAAAAGAAACATTAGATGCGGTTGATAAAGGCCTAATCGATTGTGGATTTGCTTGGACACACTATTGGTCAGGTGAACATCCAGCAGCAATGTTATTCGGATCTCCGGTAGCAGGCGCAGGTGTAGGAATTGATAACATCGCTTTCTTATCATGGTTTCAATACGGTGGTGGTAAAGAACTTT
>Ga0209089_10000759_pt1 | contig 29206 bp, 24 predicted proteins | sample ArcticOcean_MG_C_FD_187431 | JGI IMG/M metagenome (GOLD analysis project Ga0209089, IMG submission 187431) | Marine microbial communities from western Arctic Ocean - ArcticOcean_MG_CB2_150 (SPAdes) (version 2) | ecosystem: Environmental > Aquatic > Marine > Oceanic | place: Arctic Ocean: Canada... | reverse complement strand
GCTCCACAGAGGTGGAGCGCGCCTGAATATAGGTCTTCAATAGGGACGCCCAAAACGGAGGTAGCTTAGAATTCTTTGATTCGGGGAATGACCTCACGCCCCAACAATTCTATCTGCTTCAACACCTGCTCCTGGGGCATGCCGGGCCACTGCATACGACAGACCATATGGTTCACGCCCAGTTCGTCGTGATAGCGGCGGAACTCGTCGACTATATCGTCCGGGGAACCCAGAAGGAACCGATCCTTGGCCAGGTCCTGGTAGGGCACGCTGAAGCTCTCTTCACCGGGCAGAGCTTTGTCCTGCCCCCAATCGGCATAGGCTTTGTACTTGGCCTCAAGGAATGGCTGGCTCTCAATGTAGGCGGTCTCCCGGTCTTCGGCCACGTACATCTCACGCATCATTGGCAGTTCATCCGGCACGGGGTTTCCAAACTCTTCCAAGGCTGCTTTGTAGCGAGTCCATTGGTCGGCGACCATGGGCACGGTTGCGTGGGGGTTGATCAGCCAGGGGTAACCCCAACGGGCGGCGCGGCGAATTGCCACGTCGTTATTGGCCGCCACCCAGATGGGCGGATGAGGGTTCTGCACCGGCTTGGTGCTGAGCTTGGTCTTGGGCACCGTGTAGTACTTGCCATTGAACTCGATCTCATCTTCAGACCACAGTCGCTTGATCAGGTCCATAGCCTCGTTCATGCGCCCAACACGCTCTCCGCGTTGCACGCCAAAAGCCGTGTATTCTTCGTCCCGGTAACCCAGGCCAACGCCAAAGACAAACTTGCCGTTGGTGATGGCGTCCAATGTGGCAATGCTCTCAGCCAGTTCAACCGGGTTGTGCAGTGGCACCAGGATTACGGTGGCCGCCACCTGCATATCGCCGGCATCAGCAGCCAGGCGAGCCAGCAGAGTCAGTGAAGTACTCATCTGATAAGGTGCCGCCAAGTAATGTTGGCCGGTGGCAATCAGGCTGAATCCAACGTCCCTTGCCGCCCTGACCTGCTCTGAACTCTCCTCTATCTTTTCCGACATAGATTCGCCGGGGAGATACTGGTTGGTGACAAAAAATCCTAGTTTCAAGGGGTCTCCTTATCAGCCTTTCGGCGTCCGATATTATGTGAAATCGACACGTGTGAGAAACGCATATCAATCTCACACGTGAAACGGCGTTCAGGCATGTATTTTAGTCCGTGAGCAATTGTCAAACAACCCTAAAACACCTTGCCTCGCCTGGGTATAACAAGTAGAATCCGTGATTGACGCGGGTTGTTTATCCCGGCTCTTTAACTAAACAATCAACTACACAAACATGATTAGGAGCAGCATGAAAATCGCACGCTTCCGCAGCAATGGACGGGTTGCTTATGGGGTGGTCCAGGGTGATGAGGTGGTGGAGATAAGAGGCAGCATCTATACCCGATTCCGCCTGACCGACACAAAACACCCGCTGCAGGACGTCAAGCTCCTACCGCCGACAGATCCGTCTGAGATCTGGTGTCCTGGCCTGAACTTTGCCAACCATTTGGAATACGCCGCCGGCGTGTTGGGCGACGACGCACCCGAAGTTCCCACTCACCCAAATCCCTGGATTAAAGCCAGGGGTTCGCTCACCGGCACCGGCGAACCCATTGTGCTACCCAGTGATTCGACTGACGTCCATTACGAGGGCGAAGCTGTAGCCGTAATTGGGAAGACTTGCCAGCGAGTTTCCCCTGAAGATGCGCCCAAGTACATCCTTGGGTACACCTGCGGAAACGACGTTAGCGACCGCGCTTGGCAGGGGGATGATTGGACATTCTGGCGGGCCAAAGGCTCAGACACGTTCGCTCCGGTTGGCCCTTGGATCGACACTGAAGTTGACCCGCAAAAGCTGGAGATGATCGTTCGGCTGAACGGTAAAGAAGTGCAACACGGCTACACCGAAGAGATGCTGTTCTCCTTCGCTGAGGTCGTTAGCTACATCAGCCAACAGGTGACTCTACATCCGGGAGACCTGCTCTTCTCCGGCAGTACCGGCGTGACTGTGGCCCTGAAACCCGGCGACTCTGTGGACGTTGAGATTCCAAATATCGGGACACTCAGCAACTCGGTTGAGGCAGAGCCCAGCAAATAACTCACGTTTTCCAGAGACTTAACCAGCAATTCAAAAAGGACCTCCCGCTAAAACGGGAGGTCCTTTTTGTTGTTTGCTATTGGAGTCTAGGTTAGAAGTGGAGCATGTCCGCCAGCGTTTTGGCGCCGCCGCGAGGGCCGACCACGGCCAGTCGCATCTGTTCGTCGTTCAAGACTGACTTAGCTACTCTGGCGATATCGGATGGTTGCACCGCGTCCAGCAGACTCACAATCTCGTCTGGGGTCCGCACTTGATTTTGCAACAGTTCCTGCCCTCCAAGCCATGATGCTACCGCCCGAGTGTCTTCCATCCGCAGCAACAGGGTCCCTTTGGAGTATTCCCTGGCCTTGTTGAGTTCCTGCTCGCTGGGCTCTTCGTGCATACCGTGGAACTCACTGACAATGGTTTTGACAGCGTCGTTGGTCTTTTGTGGTTCCACTCCGCAATAAACAACCAACGCCCCTGTGTCACGGTAACTGCTGGTTGAACTACTTACGTCGTAGGCCAGACCCTGTTCCTCTCGCAGGTTCAAAAACAGCCGGCTGCTCATGCCATCGCCTAAGATGGTGTTCATTAAGTTGAAGGCGTACCGGTCCTGGTCGGCCATGGACAGCCCTGGCACACCGAGGCACAGGTGGGTCTGGTCGCTGCGTCGGCGTTCTATTTTAACCAATGAACCTGAAGAGCTCGTGACCGGCTCCCAGTCCAGGGATTTGAGCGGCTTCCAGTCTTGAGTTGTCTCCACCAGCATGTCCACGATCTCGTCGTGGGTCACGTTACCTGCCACCGCAATCACGGTGTTGGCCGGGTTGTATTGCTGCGTCATATAGTCGTGGATATCTTTCTGCTGAATATCAGCCACTGTTTCCAGAGTTCCGCCAACGTCACGACCCATGGCCTGGTCCGGCCACATGGCTTCGTCAATCAGCAAGTCCACCCGGTAAGACGGCTGGTCGTAGGTCATCCTAAGTTCTTCTTGGATGACCTCTCTCTCCTTCTCAACCTCTTCCGGGTCGAGGCGAGAATGCAGCACCATATCCATTAACACCGCAAACGCAGTCTTGAAGTGGAGTTTGGCTACTTTGACCCAGAAGACAGTCATTTCCCGGTCAGTGCTGGCGTTCATGATGCCGCCAACTCCCTCGATGGCCTCACTGACGGCACGAGCGGTTGGCCAGTTCTCCGTGCCCTTGAACGGCAGATGCTCTATGAAATGCGAGACGCCGGCCAGTTCGTCGGACTCGTATCGGGAGCCCGCACCAACACATATGACCATGGAGACCGACTGGGTATGGGCCATGGTCGATGTCAGAACACGCAGTTTGTTATCCAGCACAGAACGTTGATACATGTACTCCTTGGGGATCACTTAAGGTTGTAACCGTACGAGGTTTAAGAGTTGAGCCAGTCCACGTCGCCGGACATGTTGTCGGCATGCGACTTGGAAGCAAAAACGGTGTAGCGACGGCGGGCCTCACCAATGGTGGTGTCGTCGCCGTGGCCAGGGTAGACGTTGGTGTCATCGGGCAGTGCCAACAGCTTGGTCGTGATGCTATTCAGCAGTTGGACAAAGGCCTCCGGACTCCGGGACTTGCCGGGGCCACCTGGGAACAGGGTGTCACCGGAGAACAGGTGTTTACCCACCAAGAAACAAGACGCGCCATCGGTGTGCCCAGGGGTGTTCAGCACCGTTAATTCTTGGTTGCCAAACTTGATGACCGTGCCGTCGGTCAGATCCAATTCCGGAGGTCGCGGCAGGGCGTGGGCGTCGGCCGGGGAGATACCCACCGGGGCGTCCACCTTGCCGGTGATCTCGCCAAATCCGGCCAGGTGATCGCCATGGTTATGGGTGATGATGATCGCCTTGATACTCTCGTCACTGATGGCGTCGAGAAGTTTTTCAGGCTGCCCTGGAGTGTCGATCAAGATGCATTCGTTGGTCTCAGGACAGGTGATGAGGTAGCCGTTGTTCCCCATGGCGCTCATCCCGGCAACTTTGGTGATCTTTACTTCGCCGTCATAGTGCAATGCCATATCGCATCTCCCCAGTTCGTTTTTCAGGTGGTGTATTTAGTATCTGATTTTAGCAGGGCGTGCCGCCTATTGAGTCGGGCTTAATCCCCGGCCGCTGCAACCGCCAGTTCTTTGGTTTTGGACTTGCTGGTTTTCTTGGTCGCCTTGGCTGGTTTGGTAGTCTTGTCTGATTTTGCAGCGGAAGTTTTGGCTTTCGCCTTGGACGAGTTTGCGCCGCGCCCCGACGATGTCAGCAGATTTTTCAGGTAAATCCCCGTAAATGACTTGGGGTTATCCGCCATCTGCTCCGGTGTGCCGGTGGCAATGAGCTCGCCGCCCTTGTCGCCGGCGCCAGGACCCAGGTCAATCAACCAGTCTGAGTTCTTAATCACGTCCAGGTTGTGTTCGATCAAGATCACCGTGTTGCCAGTGTCCACCAGCCGGTGCAAAACGCCCAGCAGTGCGGCGGTGTCTGAGAAAGAAAGGCCGGTGGTGGGTTCGTCCAGCAGATAGATGGTCTTGCCGGTGGCCCGTTTTGATAGTTCAGTTGCCAGCTTCACTCGCTGGGCCTCGCCTCCAGAAAGAGTGGTGGCAGGCTGACCCAACTTGATGTAGCCCAGGCCCACGTCCCGCATGGTCTCTAACTTGGGCTTGATCCGCGGGAAGTTGATGAAAAACTCCAGCGCCTGGGCCACAGTCATATCCAGCACTTCAGCGATGTTCTTGCCCCGCAGGGTTACTTCCAGCGCTTCCCGGTTGTACCGGGCTCCCTGGCAAATCTCGCAGGGAACCGTCACATCGGGCAGGAACTGCATCTCTATCTGGTTGTAGCCTTCGCCCTGGCAGGCTTCACAACGCCCGCCCCTGACGTTGAACGAGAACCGGCCCGCCGCATAGCCCCGGACCTTGGCCTCTGGCAAACTGGCGAACAGGTCTCTGATGGGAGTGAAGGCCCCAGTGTAGGTGGCCGGGTTGCTCCGTGGCGTCCGTCCGATTGGCGACTGGTCGATGTTCACGACCTTGTCTACACCTTCGACACCGACTATATCTCGGTGCAAACCAGGCAAATCACGCCCCTTGTTAATAACTTGGTTCAACTTCTTATAGAGAATCTCGTAGACCAAGCTGCTCTTACCGGAACCGGAAACTCCGGTAACACTGACCAACCGACCCAATGGGAAGGTCACGTCTATATTCTTGAGATTGTTCTCTTTAGCGCCTTTGATCTTTATGGAGGGTCCGTTCCCCTTGCGCCGTTTCTCGGGATAGGGCACGATTTTGCGGCCGCTGAGATAGGCACCGGTCAGGGAATCGGGGTTGGCTTCAATCTCGGCAACGGTGCCAGTGGCCACTACCTGTCCGCCATGCTCCCCGGCTCCAGGGCCAAGGTCAGCTATGAAATCCGCCGCCCGCATCATGGCTTCGTCGTGCTCAACAACCAATACCGTGTTGCCCAAGTCTTTCAGGCGCAGAAGGGTATTGATCAGTCGGTGGTCGTCGTGGGGATGCAGGCCCACCGTGGGCTCATCGCAGACGTAAAGCACGCCGGTCAGACCGGAACCGATCTGCGTGGCCAGGCGGACGCGTTGGGCTTCACCTCCGGAAAGGGTCCGGGCGGTGCGGTCCATGGTTACGTAGTCGAGGCCGATACCCTCCAGGAAGTTGACCCGCCCCTCAATCTCTTTCAAGACCTGGTTAGCAATTGTCTTCTCTCTGGTGGACAACACCTGTTCGGTATGGGGGCCGGGAGCGTCTGGGTCGATGTCTCTGATCCATTCCGCTGCCTGGCCAATGTTCTTGGCGCAAACATCCATGATGCTGAGACCGCAGACCTGAACCGCCAATGCTTCTGGCCGCAGGCGTTTGCCGTCACAGGATGGACACGGACGCGCCGACATATAACGCTCTATCTGGGTGCGCATGTAGTCAGACTCGGTCCGCTTGTAGCGTCGCTCCAGGTTGGGGATGACGCCCTCAAAGTTGGTATCCCATTCGTAGGTTTGTCCGCGGCCAGTGCGGTGCCGCACGGTGACCTTCTTTTCGTCATTTCCGTAGAGAATTAAGTCAATCTGCTTCCGGGTCAGGTCTTTGACCGGGGTGGTGGCTGAGAAGCCATTGGCACGGGCCACCGACTCCATCAGGCTGATGTACCAACTACTGGAAGGACCGCCCCTGGTCCAAGGCGCAATGGCGCCCTGGGACAGAGAAAGTTCTTTATTGGAGATGATCAGGTTGGGGTCTAGACTCAGCTTAAAACCCAGGCCGGTGCAATCGCTGCACGCGCCGTGGGGGCTATTGAAACTGAATGTCCTGGGCTCGATTTCCGGCAGGCTGGTGTTGCATTTGGTACAGGCAAACTGTTCAGAGAAAACCAGGGTTTCGCCGCCCTCAATGTGGGCTTCGACCACGCCGTCGCCCTCACGGATCGCCGTCTCCACAGACTCGGCAACACGGCTGATTTCCATATCCGGCCTGATAATCAGCCGGTCGATAACCACCTCTATGTAATGCCATTTCTTCCGATCCAGTTCTACGCCGCCCATCTCTTCGAGCATGAGGATATCGCCGTTGACCCGGACGCGGACAAACCCGGATTGACGAGCGTTTTCAAAAACGTCTTTATGCTCGCCCTTCTTGCGGCGAATCTTGGGCGCCATCAACGTGATGCGACTGCCCTCTTCCAGCTTCATGATGGAATCAACAATCTGGGAAATGGTTTGCCGTTCTACTGGTAGACCGCACTTAGCACAATGGGGCAGACCCACTCTGGCAAAGAGCAGACGCAGATAGTCGTATATCTCTGTAACCGTACCCACCGTGGAACGGGGGTTGTGGGAGACACCCTTTTGGTCAATGGAAATGGCCGGGGAAAGGCCTTCAATGTAATCGACGTCGGGCTTGTCCATCCGGCCCAAGAATTGCCGGGCGTAGGCGGAAAGCGACTCTACGTAACGGCGTTGGCCCTCTGCGTAGATGGTGTCAAAAGCCAGGGAACTCTTGCCGGAACCGGATACTCCGGTAATTACCACCAGCTTGTCGCGCGGGATGGTAATTTCTATATTCTTGAGGTTGTGCTCGCGGGCGCCTTTAACGTGGATAAAATCCTGGGGCATACAACTCCACCACTCACCCAAATATCAACCCACATTGTACCATCGTTATGACAATCTCATGCCTTTTGGTGTGAGTGGTGGGGTGGTAAAATAATTGTGCAATATCAAGCAAAACACGCAAGTATACGTATAATATGTAAAAACAGGCAAACTAATGACACAGAAAAATGGACAACAATACTTAGCCTCCATCCTTTTGCAACGGCGGATACTTGAAGCTATTCCGATTGATCCACCAATCGGCTATTCCCAGCTGAAAGAAAAGACACACCTTTCCGGGTCTGATCTTGATGGTGGGTTATTAGAACTGGAAGCTCTGGGCGTTATAACCAGGACGCAAACCTCGAATATTGCACTGTATTGCAGGGTTTCCAATGCTCCAGAAAAGGAGTGGTATTCCGTGACTGAAGCAGCTACCTATCTCTCCGTCTCCAAGCGCACGGTCCAGCAATTGATCCATGACGGCGAAATGATCGCCTATCGTGTTGGTCGCGGAGGGCACCATAGGATCCGCCGGATGGATCTGGACTCTCCGATGCACCGTAACGACCCTACGGGGTTGACTGAGTTATCCGCGGCAGAAGACCCCGTACTGGCTGAGTTATGGGATAACGAGCAAGATGCTGCTTACGACCGACTTTAAGCGGGGAGACATCGTTCTGGTGAATTTCGTGTTCTCGGATGAGACCGCCAGCAAGCGTCGGCCTGTTTTGCTTCTCAGTTCCGAACGATACATGGAAGGCCGACAAGAAGTGATTGTCGCCGCCATCACCAGCAACACCCGCCGCTTGCTGGAAGGCGACCACTTGATGTTCGATTGGGAAGAAGCCGGACTTTTGTTTCCGTCGGTCACCACTGGAATCGTGAGGACAATCAAGCAAAACATGATTGAACGAAAGATGGGGGTTGTTTCCACAAATGACCTGGTTGAGATAGAGTTTAAGTTGTCCCAATTTCTGGAGTTGAATAGTTAAATAATGAGCCGCGAACTTTTTAGCGTTTCCAAAGCATTTATCGGTGTGGTCCATCTACTGCCCCTGCCCGGTTCTCCCCGTTGGGGCGGCAGTATGCGTGCGGTGATTGACCGGGCCGAGGAAGAGGCCAACATACTGGAGCAGGGCGGCGTGAACGGGATCATCGTTGAGAATTTTGGCGACGTTCCGTTCCGCACTGGGCGGCTAGACCCGGAGACCATCGCTGGCATGACGGTGGCGGTGGAGCGGGTGGAAGAAGTGGTCGCCGTTCCCGTGGGCATCAATATGCTGCGGAACGACGCCCTGTCTGCCCTGGGAATCGCGGCTGTCACCGGGGCCAAATTCATCCGCGTAAACGTCCACTACGGAGTGATGGCGGCGGAAGAGGGACTGATTGAGGGAGAAGCCTACCAGACGATGCGCCACCGCAAAGACCTCGGCGCCGACGTTAAAGTGCTAGCGGACGTTTTAGTGAAGCACGCCGTTCCTCTGGGATCGGTTGACCTTGGGTTGGTGTCCCGAGAGACTGTGCAAAGAGGCTTGGCAGATGGGCTAATCGTGTCCGGAGCAGCGACCGGCCTGGAAACAGCCAGCTTTGACGTCTCAGTTGTGCGCCGCGCGATGCCCGATGGCCTGGTTTTGGTGGGCAGCGGTGTTACCGAAAAGAACATCTGGCGCGTGATCGAACACTCCGACGGCGCAATCATCGGCACGAGTCTAAAAGAGGGCGGAAACGTCAACAACAAAGTGGATCCGGAGCGGGTCCGCCGCATGGCAGAGATTTTCGACACCCTGCCTTAGAGTGCTTAAGAAAGGATTGTTCTCCGGGGGTTATCCTGAAGATTTCCGCTTTATCTCCACTCCGGCTTCTTGCTCCAACAGCCTGGCGACTCCTGGCATGTCCAGTTCGGCAAACCCAGCTTCAGCGGCCTGGGTGAATAGTTTGTAGGCTACGTCACCGGCCGGAGTTGGGGTGTCGATGCTCCGGGCCAGTTCCTGTATCAGACCAAGGTCTTTCAAAATGGTCTTCACCGGAGCGCGTGCATCCTCGTAGGTCTGGTCTAGCATCACTGCTGCATTGCGGTCTAGCATAAAACTCTGCCCCCAGCCCGAGCTCACCAACTCGTAAACCAAAGCCGGGTCGGCCCCAGACTTAACGCCCATGAGCATAGCCTCGGCTGCCGCCAATGTGTGTACCCCCACCAGCAATTGGTTCACAAGCTTGACCGTGGTCCCGGTACCAGTCGGGCCGGTATGCCTGACGGTGCCGCCCATGGCGTCGAACACACTGGATGCAGCATCGAACGCCTCTTTGGGCCCGCCAGCCATGATTACCAGAGTGGCATTCTCGGCTCGCTCGGTTCCGCCACTGATGGGAGCGTCTAGAAACATCGCACCTTTGGAATCGGCCGCCTCAGCGCAGGCCTTGGATGTGTTGATGCCAACCGTGCTGTGATCAACGATCACCTGCCAAGGCCGGGCGTTGGCCATCACGCCGTCGGGGCCCAGCAGTACAGCCTCTGCGGTGGCGATGTCCGGCAGACAGGCCAATATAATGTCGCACTGCTGGGTGATCTCCGCAGTGGACGTGGCGGCGGATGCCCCGGCGGTAGCAATCTCCAGCACCTTGGGTTGACTGCGATTGTGGACAGTAAGGTCGAATCCCGCCTTCAGCAAGTTATAGCTCATGGGCAGGCCCATGCGGCCCAGGCCGATGAACCCTATCTTGTTGGTCATTGTTTTCCTTTAGGTACTCGTGAAGTTGCTTAGGCCATCAATTCTTCAATCAATTTATTGATGTCGTCGGGACGTTCGGCCATGGGGAAGTGGCCCGCCTGTTCCAGCTTGACGTACTTGGAACCAGTCACGGCCTCGTGAATTTCAAGTTCGTACTCGGCGGGCTTTCCGGGGTCGTCCAAACCTCGGACCAATACCAGCGGCGTTTTTAGTTCGGAGATGCGGTCTTGCACATCAAAATTATCGATGGTCACTAGGTCGTTGTATTGGGAGATAGGCCCGACTATTCGGTGACACTCAATTAGCTGTTCTCTTAGGCCAGATTCGATGAACATCATTGAGTGGCGCATGGCGTCTAACCACTCCTCGTGAACCTTCTCATCCTTTGCGGCGTTCAAACGAAATTCCAGACTGCCCGGCGCGCGTTCTTTGGGTCGCATGGCGATGGTCATCAGGAGCAGACCGGCGACCTCATCGGGGTAATCCAGGGCATATTGCAGCGCTACGCACGCCCCTAGGGTAAACCCGGAGAGCACAACATCGGACGAATGGCCTTGTTGGTGCAGATAGCCGTGCAGCCACTCGGTGTACTCTTCCACGGTGTCCAGAGAGTTGCCGTCGGGATGTCCGGGCAAGTCTGGTGTCAAGCAATCGGGGAAATGTTCCTTCTGGTACTTGTAACCTGCCGAGCAACTACCGGCGCCGGGTCCGTGTATGAAAACTAATTGGGACATTGGTATCTCTCCCCTGGATTATTTGTCCTGCGTAATGCTTGGACTAATTAGACAATTGGCCAGCGGGGCGGAAACGACAGGCCGATTCGAGCCAGCATATCCTCGCCGATTCCCTGGACTTTTTGAATCAGCGCCCACTCGTCAACGAACAACGGTTTGTGGTCTTCCACAACTATCTTTCCATCCACCATCACGAGATGGACGCTGCGACCATCGGCATTGTAGACCAGGTTGTTCACCGGGTTAAACAGGGTCTGCCATTCCACATTCCGGGTGTCGTACAACACCAAGTCTGCCTTTTTGCCGACTTCCAGAGAGCCAACCTCGGCATCCAAGCCCAACGCTTCTGCTCCCTGAATAGTGGCCATCTCCAGGGCTGTTTCCGCCGGGATGGTCTTGGAGTCTTGGCGGGCGTCTTTGTACAGCACCGCAATCAGGTACATGGCACGGTTGGTCTCCACCAGGTTGGAGTTGTTTCCGGCGTCGGTCGCCAGTCCCACAGCCATACCAGCATCCAGCATTTCTGGCAGCAGTCCGGTGTTAGTCATGCCGGCCCCTCCTTTGACGGCGGCGGTTGGAACGACAACTGCTCTGGTCCCGGTACTGGCTAAAACTTCAACCTCACTTTCGTCCTGCCCCAGCATATGGGCCAGGGTCAAGTTGTCGCCCAAGATGCCCAGTTTTTGCAAGTACTGGGTTGGTCGCAGTCCGGATTCATTTAGAGTGGCATCCACATAGTTTTGCCCATTGTTGTAGTGCAGAGTCATTCCCGTGCCGTACTGGTCGGCCAGGCGTTTGCAGGCTGTCAGGAGTTCGTCAGTGCACATGCTCGGGGCAAAGGGCATGGCCCAGGCGCTGACGCGGCCGTCCAACTGTCCATCGAATTTCTTGATGGTGGATTCAACGGTCTCGATAGCGTCAGCGGTGGTCGTAACCGGCAATCCCAGCGGACCGGGTTTGTCGGTTACGTGGGTGCCAGTGATGATTCTGCAGCCGGCCTGCTTGTAAGCGTCCAGACACCGGTCAATGTATTTCGTGCTGCCGGGATCCATGAATGTGGTAGTGCCGTTCTTCAAAAGTTCAGTGATCGCCAGGAGGCTGGTGTTGTATTCCTCCTCTTCAGTCATAATGGCTTGAAGTTTGAAAACGTTGGGCAGGTAGGCCGAGCCCAGGTCGTCGGGGAAGATTCCCCTGGTGGCGTGAGCGTAGCTGATATGCATGTGCCCGTTGACGAATCCAGGTGTGATTACCATGTCCGTGGCATCGACCACGCGATCAGCCTGGACCTCGGCTAGCTCGTCAGCCTTGCCCACCTGGAGGATCCGCTGGCCTTGAACAACCACGAAACCATTGGCGATTATCCGCCGCTGAGGGTCCATGGTGATGATGAAGCGGGCATTCTCGAATTTCACTGTCGTGTCTGGCATTATCTTACCCCGTTGGCGGCGTTATTAATTGGTAACCGGAATCGAGCCCTTGAGATGGAGTATTATACCGTGCGCAACCAGGGGCCAACCCCAACACGTTTCCACGTTTTTTTTGCAGGATCGTATGAACAAAACCGATTTACCTTTCCTAAGCATTTCCGAGCTTTCCGGCCTGATGGCCAGCAAAGAGGTTTCCCCTGTCGAGGCAACTGAGGCGTACTTGGAACGTATCAAGGCTTTAGACGGGCGTCTCCATGCCTACGTTACCGTTACCGCCGGAGAAGCATTGAAGGCAGCCAAAGCGGCGGAGCAGGAGATTCTCCAAGGCAATCACCGGGGGCCGATGCACGGTGTGCCCGTTGCTGTGAAAGACCAGATCCAGACTGCGGGAATCTTAACCACGGGCGGCTCGCCGGTCTTCAGCAATAATATTCCGACCGAAGATGCCACGGTCATCACCAACCTGAAAGCCGCCGGTGCTGTGTTGCTTGGCAAACTGAACATGACCGAGTTCGCCACCACCGCCCTTTCTCATCAATTTGATCCGCCTCGCAACCCTTGGGACTTGGATCGTTCGACTGGTGGCTCCAGCAGTGGCTCAGGAGCGGCCACAGCGGCATTTCTTTGCGGGTCCGCCTTAGGTGAAGACACTGGTGGTTCAGTGCGCCTACCAGCTGCCTGGTGCGGTCTCGCGGGCATCCGTCCCACCTACGGTCGGGTTAGTCGCTACGGAGTTATGCCCGGCGTGCGCTCGATGGACACCGTCGGCCCGCTGGCGAGGACTGTTGCCGACTGCGCCATGACCTTGGCGGCCATTTCCGGTCGAGACCCCAAAGACAAAATGAGCAGCAGCGAGCCGGTCCCCGACTACCAAGCTGCCTTGACTGGAACTATTCAGGGGCTCAAGATTGGGATCGTCAAAGAAATGCTCTACGCCGATGTGGTCGAAGAGGAAATACGCCAATCGGTTTTAGATGCAATTGCAACACTGAAGAACCTAGGCGCTGAAGTAGTGGAGTTGTCCATCCCCTTAGCCGCTAACGCGGGGGCTATCAACGGCGCCATCAGAGTGGAGGCCCCAATCACTCATGGGGAGCTGCTCAGAAATCGGCCCAGCGAGATTGCTCACGACAATCGCATCGGATATCTGGTCGGCGCCATCATGCCGGCATCGGCCTACTACAAAGGTCTGCGACTCAGGTCTCTTTTGCGAGATCAGGTTTTAGCGGCCTTTGGCAGCGTGGATATTTTGTTGACGCCAAGCAACGGCGTTGCCGCGCAACTGCTTGAACCCGACCCGGTGATCGACAGCAAGGCAAAGGTCAGCCGGACGCCCTGGTTGCTGGCCACCACATTTAGCCTGGCCAATGTCCCTGCATTGAGCGTGCCCTGCGGCTTTACCGCAAACGATCTGCCGATCGGTCTGCAATTGGCAGGGCGGCCCTTTGAAGAAAGTACCGTATTCCGCGTCGGCCATTCTTACGAACAGGCGACCGATTGGCATGCCCGCAAGCCTAATATCTGAAAGCCTGCAAATATCTCCATATTCCTCTCTGGCAATAGATTGCCCTTTTTCAGACGATGTGAGAGATTGATTTGGTGCTAGGTAACTTCGACGTAAAAGCATCGTTGCATGGTCTTGTGATCATCCGCGATAATCGGCTGCCCGTACGGCGTATTCCCCTTAGGGAAAGGCCCTTGCAACGCTATTTTCTCCCTTATAGGGGGTTGCTGGGCCTTATTCTGATTGGAATAGCCTGGCCTCTTTCGCAGCAGACCAGCCAGAATCTCTTCTTCCCTCTGTGGCTTGGCTTCATCTTCTTGATGGACGGGATGGTTCTTCGTCGAACGGGAAGCTCACTCATGGTCCGCAGCCCAAAGGTCATGCTGCTGATGTTCGCCCTGCCTTATTGGTGGGTGTTTGAAGGCATCAACGGAATTACGCAGAACTGGGTCTACGTTGCCACCGAGTCGGACCGCGGCCTAATTAGTTACGTTGAGGCGACACTTTCGTACTCTACAGTCATTCCAGCAATATTTGAAGTTTCAGAACTCATCGGCTCATTGGGTTTCGTCAAGAAGTTCTCAAAGCTCCGGGCTTTAATCTTAAGCAAAAACCAGGTGGTCTTCACAATAATCTTCGGGGTGGTTTCCCTAGTGGCCATGCTTATCTGGCCAACCTACCTGTTTCCGCTAACCTGGTTGAGCTTTTTCTTCATCTTTGACCCTCTTAATCACCTGGCTGGCAGGCCCAGCATCATCTCTCAGGTAAGCCGAGGCGACTACCGGGTGGTCATTGCCTTTGCCCTGGGTGCATTGGTGTGCGGTTTCTTCTGGGAGATGTGGAACCGCGACGCTTCGGTTGCCTGGGAATACAGCATCGGTTATTTGGATTTTGCCCGAATTTTTGAAATGCCGCTGCTTGGATACGCAGGCTACCTACCCTTTGGGCTGGAAACCTATGCCGTCTTCCATTTCACCGTTGGATTGCTGGGCTGGTCTTCCGAAGCCAATGTCCCTGTGCGCGGAGATGCCGAGGTAACAGCTAGCTAGCTGCCCCACCCCCAGTCGGTTTCTTGTCCCTGTGCCTGCGTCGGTGTATCCTTGCTCCAACGACCTGAGGGCTTGCCCTAAGATTTCTGTGGGCGATTAGCTCGGTCTAACCGAATGCCACCTCACCTATGAAAAGGAGATCCACCGATGAAGTTTGGAATCTTCACCATCGTTCCTTGGCACGAGAGCAAGGGACAACAACAGTCCCTCGACGAGAGCATGGAACAGATCGAACTGGCCGACCAACTTGGCATCGACGAAGTCTGGCTTGGCGAACACCGTTTCTCCCGCCACGGACTGCTGTCGGGCATCTGGTCCTTCGCCGGCATGGTAGCCGGCCGCACCAAAAACATCCGCATCGGCACCGCCGTAATCGTGCTGCCGCTGCACAACCCCATCCTGATTGCGGAAGAAGCTGCGATGCTTGATGTCATCAGCGGTGGACGCCTCAACCTGGGCATCGGCTCCGGTTACCAACGCCAGGAGTTTGACGGCCTGGGCATTGACATCAACACCAGCCGCGAACGGTTCTACGAGGCTGTGGATGTCATGAAGAAGGCTTGGACTGAAGAGACACTAACCTACAAGGGCAAGTTCACCGACGTTGAGAACCTCTGGGTTCTACCCAAGCCCTTGCAGTCGCCAATCCCACCGCTGTTCCAGGCAGTGAGCACCTCCCCGGCCAGCATCGACTTCGCAGCCAAGAACAACATTCAGGTAATTGCCGGTGGTCCCACCGACATCTTGGGTCAGGCTCCCCAGGTGATTAAGGCCTGGCGCGAAAAGATGGAAGAATACGGCCACCCCCACGAGCATTTGGACCCACCCATGTCCAAAGGCATCTATATTGCACCCACCCAGGAAGAAGCGGAGCGAGACGCTGAAGAACTACAGAATTTCTCCTCCCGCATCCTGCGTTCAGAGGGCAACAACGGGGCCATTGGCGCGCCGATGGACAAGAACGGAAACATTCCTCCCGGCTACGAGCACTGGGCCAACCGCCAGGCTGACCGAGAACGCCGCGATGATCCGGGCCACGCTGGGCTGCCGCCGCTGGTGGGAACACCAGAAGTGGTGATTGAGCGCCTCAAGGCAACCCAAGCAGCCGGTATTAACCACGTGTTCGGCAACTTTGGGTTCCCCGGATTGCCTCACGAGAAGGTCATTCGTTCCATCGAGCTATTTGCCAAAGAGGTGATGCCCGAGTTCCAAGGAGCGCCGGTAGCCTAACCTCCACAGCATAGAAACAAAAAGGGACGCAGCGATAATCGCTGCGTCCCTTTTTTATTTGCACCCATTGCCCCTTTCGTCACCTCGGACTCATGGGAGTAGGTGCGGGTTTGTAACCCGTCCTGCTTGCCGACAACATGCCTATACCGGAAAATCTCTTTCCGAGAAAGACCCGGAGAGTCCTCAACATTGTTTGCGCAGTGACAGTGTGGGTTGGAAACCCACCCCTAGAGGCGTCGTTGCGCATATTTAAATTTCTGGCTCTTTCTGCGGTTTCGGTTAATTTACGGGGCCGCCTAGGGGCGTGATGGGGCTTTCACTAGTTAGGAACTTGCCGTAGCCGGGTTTCTGTTCCAGTTTACCGTCGTTCAGCAGAACTTGTCCCCGCAGCAGAGTCATCCACGGTCGACCGCTCACCTTCCAGCCTTCAAACAGGCTGTATCCCGCTGTGCTGAGGTGATCGGCAGCCGTGACAACACGGTCAACACCAGGCGCCAGGATCAGCAGGTCGGCATCGGAACCGGCCTGGATGATGCCCTTTCTGGGATAGAGGCCAAAGATACGCGCCGGGTTCTCCGACATCACCCTGGCCAGCCACCAGATGGGGAAGCCGCGCTTGACCACGCCCTCGCTGTACATTAGCGGGGCCACAGTCTCGATTCCCGGGGAACCAAAGGGAACAGAAGCGCCGTCCGGGGTTACGAATATGTTGTCCCAACCGGGCTTTTTAAGTTCCTCTGGGTGGGGAGAGTGATCACTGCCGACCAATGATATTTGCCCTTGCCTTAGTCCGTCCCAAAGGGCGTCTTGGTCAGGGCCGTCTTCGGGTCGTAGCGGAGGTCCAATCTTGGCCATCGGGCCGAATTTAGCCATTTCGGCGTCGGACAAGAGCAGATACTGGGGACAAGTCTCAGTCCAAATCTTCTGACCTTGAGCCTGGGCCTGCTTGATCCGCTCCAGCCCCAGTTGGGTGCTCAGGTGCACAACGTAGGTCGGGCAGCCAGTGGCGGCGCCCATCTTGATGGCCCGGTTGATGGCCTCTTCCTCAGCCCAATCCGGGCAGGCAGTGGGAAAGTCTTCTGGGTGGGTATGACCATCTGCGATCAGTTTGTTTTCTAGGTACTCAATGATGTTGCCGCTCTCGCAATGGAGCTGCAGCACCCCGCCGCCCTTGGCCACCATATCCATGGCCTCGCAGATGTAATCGTCGTCGCACATCCGGCCAGGCCGTTTCTTATAAGTCATGAACATCTTGAACGACTTGATGCCCAATTCCATTGCCTGGGGCAAAGTTTTCAGGATGCTAGGTCGGTTCTGCAATATGAAGTGGAACGCGAAATCCACCACCGCCGACGCCGTGACTTCTTCTTGCGTCCGGCGAACGGCCTGCTCCAAAGTCTCGTCGCCTTCAAGAGCGTAATTGCCAAAGGGCACCAGAGTCGTCAGCCCGGCGTGGGCCGCCGCAAGTGCGCCCAGTGCATAGTCATCGTGCCCATCAAGATGCACGTGAGAATCAATCAGGCCGGGTAGGACGAACTTGCCCTCGGCGTCGATATAGCGGTCGGCCTTGGGCATTAGATTTTCCGGACCAACAACCGCAATCTTCTCGCCCTTAATCGCCACAGCAGCTTCAAATACCTGGGACGAAGTAACCACCTGGCCGCCCCGTATAATCGTGTCCACTCGCTGTTCCGCCATGTCTCGCCTCCCACTCGTAATCGAGCCTGATTCCAACCTGCCGCGAGTGTAATCTGGGCCGGATAAGCTGTCAACGAATCCGTGTCTAATTACAACCCATATCGACATTCTCTATTTAATAGCTTCGTTGACAGCTTTAAGCGGGCACGGCTACACTCACTCCAATCGCTGATTCGGCTTCAGAAAACCCGACATTTACTCCCGATAATTAGAGGAAAACAATGCAACTAGCAGGTAAATTCGCCCTCGTCACCGGCGCTGGCCGGGGCATGGGCCGCGCAATCTCGCTGCAACTAGCCGAAGAAGGCGCCAACATCGCCGTGTCAGACATTGATGCCTCAACTGCTGAGGATACGGCGGTGGCCGTGAAACAACTTGGTCGAGAGAGCATTGTGCTGCCCGCCGACATGGGGAACGTGCAGGATATCGACCGCATGTTTCAGCAGGCCAAAGACGCTTTCGGTCGACTGGATGTCGTGGTGAACAACGCCGGAATTACCAAGTACCTGGACATCATGGATGTTCAGGAAGAGGACTGGGATCTGATACACCGCGTCAACGCCAAAGGTGTGTTTTTCTGCATGCAGCGAGCGGCCAGAGTGCTCATTGACCAGGGGGAGGGAGGCCGGATTATCAACATTGCCAGCATCGCCGGTAAAGGCTATGCCGGAACGTCAAATGTCGCCTACGCCGCCAGCAAGGGCGCAGTGATATCCATGACCCACATAGCGGCGCTGCAGCTTGGCCAGTATGACATCAACGTGAACGCCATCTGCCCCGGCTCAACCCTAACGACAATGGCATCCGATACCATGGCCGGCCGTGCCGAGCAATCGGGACAGACCATGGCAGAATTGGAGCAAGCACGGGACGCCAAAATCCCCATTGGAAGGCCCAACGAGCCGGAAGACATAGCGGCAATGGCTGCGTTTTTGGCTGGCCCAGGTGGACGCAACATCACCGGCCAGGCGTTCAACGTGGACGGTGGACTAGTGATGCACTAAAGGCGTTTTTATCCACTGCACTCCCGTATTTGATGCCAAGCCGCCTTACATGTACTTTAGAACCAACTGCTCCGGCTGTTAAAATGACCGAAACAGGTGTCGGGAGGGGCGGCGATGGTCTCAAAGCCAACGGTCATCTTCCTAATGGTTTTGGCGGTCTTTATTGCGGCGTTTGGTGGCAATTCGACTCCTCCGCCGGTCTCTGCCAATCTGATTCCCGTTCTAAACGTTACTCCGAAGTTGGCGGTGCCCAACCAAATAGTCACGCTATTTGGCAGCGGGTTCACCCCTGCGGTGGTGGTAGACGGCGAATTGCTTTCGCCGACGCACCAGATAACCGGAGTTGGGCCTAGCGTTATCTCCATCGACGGCGATCCTCTCAGTGCGCCCGACGTCACCTATCCCGTTAATCTCGACACCATGGGCAACTGGGTTGCCTCAATCACCGTGCCCCTGACCCTTGGGACTGTTGCCGGGAATCAATTGGTAATCACAGCAGTGGATGATCTCGGCGTGACCCAGTCCACCCGGTTGGATTTCAAGACTCCAATCATCAGAGTCGACCCGGAAACAAGCAGCCGCAATTCAGACCTGATACTAAGCGGACTGGGTTTCCCTTCTTCCAACACCGCCACCGCGCCAAACGTGAAGGTATCCATCACCTACTCAGGGGTGGTCCTGGGCGAAATCACGCCAAACTACTTTGGCGAATTGGACGCCGTCTTCACGGTCCCCGCTGTGGCGAACACACCGTCAACCAATATCGTCCAGGCAAGGATCGTAGGTTATAACCGGATAGCCATTACCACCCACGCTGTGCCTGGTGCTAACATCGTTGCTTCTCCCACCACTGGCAAGGCCGGTAGCGTAGTTACGATTACAGCGTCAGATTTCCCAACAATAAGCCCTGTCTCTAGCATCAGGGTTGGCAATACCACGGTGTCCACTTCGCCAGCGCCAATCACCAACCAGGACGGCAGCTTTGTATCTTCATTTAACATGCCGCTGTTGTCCGCTGGGGTGCACACCATTACCGCCACGGCCGGCGGCATTTCTGCAGTGGTCCCGTTCACATTGACCCGAGGCGAAGCGGTGGTGGACCAAGTCCTGCCCACGCCCATTCCCGCGTCGTCATCAGCCCCGGTCAACGCCCTCGCGAATCTTGCAGAGGACGATAATCTGATTCGAGTTTGGACCTTCGATAACGCGGATAAGAGTTGGGCATTCTATGATTCCCGCCCGGCGTTTTCCAAGGCCAATTCTATAAGAACCATGGAGCCGGGGCGCGTTTACTGGATTAGGTTAAACGAGACCCGTACGACGGCGCTCAACGGCAAATCCAGAGTCCTGTTCGTCGGCTGGAACCTGCTCCCCTGGTGAGCCGCGCGGCGTGCTGGCATACTGGCGTCCGTTGATACCCTATGGGATAATATTGGCCCAGGCACGAGCCTGGATTAGGAAACCCTGGAAAAATTAATTACGTCATTCACTAAAACTTCCCGGTGAATGACCTTGGCGATAGGTGCCCCACACATGGAACTCAACGTCAGGCTCTTTGCCTTGTACCGGGAACGCGCCGGTAAGAACATTGTCACAGTAGCCGTGGCTGACGGAGCAACGGTCTCCGATCTTACTGACGAAGTTCGTCGGCAAATTCCCAACCTGGCCCCACCGGGAGTAAAAATAGTTGTGGCTGTGAATACCGACTACGCCGACTCCGAAGTGGTGCTCCAGCCTGGAGACGATGTCTGCCTAATTCCACCCGTGAGCGGGGGCTAACCAGATACTGGCGAGAAAATATGATGATAGAACTAACTGAAGATACCCTGAATCCAGAAAAAATCACTGAACTGGTGCGTCGCGATACCAACGGATCAGTCATAACTTTTCTCGGAACCACTCGTGACAACTTCGAAGGCAAAACGGTTCTGACCCTTGAGTATGAAGCCTTTGATGAGATGGCCGTAAAAAAGCTGGAAGAAGTGCGCCAAGAGTTGATGGCTGAATTCGGCTTGGAACAGGTTGCCATCAGTCACCGCATCGGCACCGTTGGCATCGGCGAAATTAGCCTAGTCGTAGCCATCGGCTCTCCCCACCGCAAAGAGGGTTTCAACGCCTGCCAGAAGGCCGTGGACCGGATTAAAGAAGTGATACCCATCTGGAAGAAAGAGGTCTACCAAGACGGTTCCCGTTGGGTGGCTTGCGAGGACCACGAATTCTCTCCCGAACAGGCATCAGGCCAGGGACATTCCCACTAATCCAGTGCCGTCCCACGGCTAATTAGGCTCCGTTGCGGCCTCGGGCGCCCAGTCCAGGTCTTCCGCTCGTTTCCCTTGGTGATCACCATTCCAGCATTCAGGCAGGCTTTCAGACCGGCCTCGGTTTCGGTCTCTAACCAACACTGCGTTGATCGCTTGCCTCAGGGTCCTCACACCGATGACTTTCATGCCATCGGGAACTTTCAGACCTTCCAAGCACATCTCTGGCAGGACACATTTCTTTAGACCTAAACGAGCAGCCTCATTGACCCTACGCTGTGCCTGGGGAACCGCCCGTATCTCGGCGCTCAGTCCAATCTCACCAAAGGCGAACAAGTCAGGATCCAGCGGGCTGTTGTAGAGACTGGAAGCCATGGCGAGTACCAAGGGTAGGTCGGCCGCTGGTTCACTGATCTTAAATCCCCCGGCCACATTGGTGATGATATCTTGTCCGGACAATTCCAGACCGGCACGACGAGACGCCACCGCTGACAGCATCAGGAGTCTGTTGTAGTCCACACCGTTGGCCACCCTACGCGGAGCCGGCAATTGAGAAGGGGAGGTTAACGCCTGTACCTCCAACAGCAACGCACGGCTGCCCTCCAGCACCGGAGCCAGGGATGCGCCAATCGCACCTCCCGCCCGTTGGGACAGCAAAGCCTTTGACGGGTCAGAAACGTCCATCAAACCCTGTTCCGTCATCTCGAATACGCCCACCTCAGTGGTGGCGCCGAAACGGTTCTTCCCGGCACGTAGCACCCGGTAGCCGCCGTCTTCTTGAGGCTCCAGATACAGGACTACATCCACCATATGCTCCAACACCCGCGGGCCGGCCAACGAGCCATCCTTGGTCATGTGTCCGGAGACGAACACTGCGATTCCACTAGCCTTGGCCCAACGGAGCAGCCGCAAACCGGCTTCTCGCACCTGGCTAACGCTGCCTGGCCCTGAGGTTTCATCATCGCTGTATAGCGTCTGGATGGAGTCCACAATTGCAAGGCCAGGTCGCACCGAGTTTAGTTTCTCAATGACAGTCGTTAGGTCGGTTTCGGGGAGCATTAAAACTCCCTCTCCGGCAAACCCCAAGCGTTCTGAGCGCAGTTTGATCTGCTGGGGAGACTCTTCTCCACTGACGTACAGCACTTTCTCGCCCTTGGCAGCCACGAACTGGGCCATTTGGAGTAGGAGTGTAGATTTACCAACGCCTGGCTCTCCGGCAAGGAGCACCACTGATCCTGGCACCACGCCGCCACCCAGCACTCGGTTCAGCTCTGCGGAAGGTAGCGGATCGCGAGATTGGTCATTGATAGAGATAGACGAGAGCTCGACAACCTCAGTCGGTTGAGTGGCAAGCCATCCGGGGCGGCCTTTCTGTTGCGGCGCCACAGTCATTTCCACCAAAGGGGAGTTGGAGCCGCAACCTTGGGCGGGGCAAAAACCCATCCACTTGGCGGTTTCGTTGCCGCAAAAGGAGCACATGAAAACTGTTCGCCGCTTATCCTTTACCTTAGCCACAACATCATCACCTCACCCGGAATCTCTGAAGAACCCCCACGGGAACGCGGCCATTATAACAACAGAAGGCCCCACAATTGTGGGGCCTTCTGTCAGTAGTTCCAAAGTTTGCCGATTCTTCGCCGGGGTTAGTCAGCCGACGCTGCTGCTTCCGTTTCCGGTTCAGCTTTGGCCTTGGCTTTGGGCTTGGCCTTGGCCTTGGCTTTCTTGGAAGTAATCTTGACCTTGCCATCATCGTCCATGTCGATCATGGCTACGTCTCCGGCAACCAGCCTGCGGCTGAGAACCTCGTCAGACAAGCTGTCTTCGATCTCGTCCTGGATGAGTCTGCGTAGCGGCCTGGCACCCAGAACAGGGTCGAAACCGTTCTCCCCCAAGTGTATCTTGGCTGCTTCAGTGATCTCCAGTTCGATATCTTTCTCACCGAGTTCGTCCCTGACCTGGTTCATCATCAAATCAACGATCTGAAGAATTTCAGGCCTGGTGAGCTGGTGGAAAACGATTGTGGAGTCGATACGGTTGAGGAACTCAGGCCGGAAGAAGCGTTTGACCTCTTCTAAGACCTTGTCCTTCATCCGCTCATAAGCACTTTCATCAGTCTGGGCATCGCTGGTCTTCGCGGAGAAGCCGAGGGCTGTCTCGCGCTTGATCAGGTCCGATCCCAAGTTGCTGGTCATGATGATGATGGAGTTTCGGAAGTCTACCTTCCGGCCTCTGGCATCGGTCAAATGGCCGGCATCAAAGATCTGGAGCAAGATGTTGAACACTTCTGGATGGGCTTTTTCAATTTCATCAAGGAGCACTGCGCAATAGTTCTTGCGACGGACACCCTCAGTCAACTGTCCGCCCTCGTCATAACCCACGTACCCGGGAGGTGCGCCAATCAAACGAGCAACGGTATGCCGCTCTTGGAACTCAGACATATCCAGGCGAATCATGTTGTCTTCGTCGCCAAACATGAATTCGGCTAGAGTGCGGACCAACTCGGTTTTACCAACACCGGTGGGGCCAAGGAACATGAACACGCCGATGGGACGGCGAGAGTCCTTCAGACCTGCCCGTGCGCGGCGAACCGACTTGGAGATGCTGATAATCGCTTCGTCCTGACCGATGATCCGCTTGTGCAATTCGGCTTCCATCAGGAGGAGCCGTTCGGTCTCTTCTTCCGCTAGCCTGGTTACCGGAATACCGGTCCACATGCTGACAACAGCGGCGATATCGTCTTCAGTGACAACACGGCGCTCTTTGTTCTCACCCTCTTGCCATTCTTTTTCCAAGGTGTCCAGGTTCTCCGTCTCGCGAAGTTCCCGGTCTCGTAGTTCAGCTGCTGTCTCGTATTGTTGCGAGGCGATGGCTTCGTCTTTCTCTTTGCGAACCTGCGCCAAGACTTCCATAGCGTCCTTCACGGATGCCGGTGTGGCACTGCCGCGTAGGCGTACCCGTGAGCCAGCCTCGTCAATGAGGTCAATAGCCTTGTCTGGGAGGAAGCGATCCGGGATGTAGCGCTGGGCCATAAGGGCCGCAGCTTTGATAGCTTCGTCGCTTATATCAAGCCCGTGGTGCTCTTCGTATTTGTGACGGACGCCCATCAAAATCTGTACGGTGTCGTCATTGGACGGCTCTTCAACCCGAACGGGCTGGAGGCGACGTTCTAGCGCAGCATCTCGCTCAACGTACTTACGGTAGTCATCCAGAGTGGTGGCCCCGATGCATTGAATCTCACCGCGAGCCAATGAAGGCTTGAGGATGTTGGAAGCATCAACGGCGCCTTCGGCGGCGCCTGCTCCGACAATCGTATGTATCTCATCTATGAAGAGGACGCAGTTACCGGCGACCTTAATCTCGTCAATTACCTTCTTCAGCCGCTCTTCGAACTCACCCCGGTACTTGGTGCCGGCAACCAGTGCACCCATATCCAGTGTGACCAATCGCTTACCTTGGAGTGAGTCAGGAACGTCTCCGGAGCTTATCAGTTGGGCCATAGCCTCAACGATGGCGGTTTTCCCAACGCCAGGTTCGCCAACAAGAACAGGGTTGTTCTTGGTGCGGCGGCTGAGGATCTGGACCATCCGCTCAATCTCTTTGGACCGGCCAACGACCGGGTCTAGTTTATCCGCTTTGGCAGCGACGGTTAGGTCGACGCCCAATTGATCAAGGGTTGGAGTCTTGGAGGTTGACCGGCTACCTTGGGTGCCGGTGCTGGAAGTATGACTCAGTATGCGGTGGGTTTCGGCCCGAACCTTGTCCAAGGTCACTCCCAGGCTTTCCAGGACGCCGGCGGCTACACCTTCGCCCTCACGCAGTAGGCCAATGAGTAGGTGCTCCGTACCGATGTAGGTGTGGTTCATGCGTCGAGCTTCGTCGACGGCCAGTTCTACAACTTTTTTCGCACGGGGTGTAAGTCCAATCTCGCCTTGTGCTGGTTTCTCGCCGCGGCCAATGATGAATTCTACGGCCGATCGGACTTTAGTCAGGTCCACTGACAAACTGGAAAGCACGCGTGCAGCAACGCCTTCAGTTTCGCGAACGAGACCCAGAAGAATGTGCTCGGTGCCAATGTAGTTATGGTTAAAACGCTGGGCTTCTTCTTGAGCCAGCGATAGTACCCGCCGTGCGCGTTCGGAGAACTTCTCGAATCTACTGCCCATATTATCGCTCCTAAAGGGAGTGAGGTAAGGAACCCATTCCACCATGGTTCCTTTCAGATAGAGACACATGCCATTCTTAACGAAACGCCTGCCCAGAGATAAATCGGAGCAGACTAGACCCTGTAAGGTACGTTTGCCGCCAAGTTACTGCAAAGACCCAGTAGCGTGAGGGGAGTTAACCTGTGGGGACTCGACCCATCGGTGATGGGAACGGGGCCCTTACAGGGTATTCACCCTCATGACCCTCGTGCATCCAATTATATTAGAGGCTCAACTATGTGTAAAGGCACATTTGAGGAATCAATATAGAGGAAGGGTGTATCCAGCCGAGCCTGGAAAAGATAGGGATAAGCGGTGTAAGCCGAATCCATGCGGGAAGGTTGCCGGAGGGTTACCTGTGGCTGGAGGCACCAAGGTCGTAGACTGGAAAGGTGCAACAGTGGGGGCGCATCAGTAAAGTGTGGAAATACCCCCCGGCGGTGACCTATTTTCCCACTCCGTCGCCAGAGCAGTATCGTAGGCGCTGAAGCGTTTCACTACCGTGTTCGGGATGGGAACGGGTGGGGCCGCTTCGCTAGAACCACCAGGAGATACATCAACACGGTTAGTATGCACCATTTTTCACAACCTCGCAAGGGCAAATCAGGCTAAATCGCGGGTCACTTTAGAATTGGTGCCAGTCTCATTCTTATATCTAGATACATATTCTATCGCAGCCGGGTTTTACCGCACCTTCATTTGACATAAAACCCGGTTGACTTTTATCTTGCTATACTGATTAAATCATCAAAAGAATCGGTAATGGAAGAGGTGCGCAGGGATGGGGAGAAGGCTATTTAAGGAACTAGAGCGTTCTTACGGTTTTGACGAAGTAGCAATCGTTCCCGGCCAGGTAACGATTAACCCCGAATTGACCTCAACCAAGATGAACATCGGGAACTTGTCATTTGAGATTCCGATTATGGCCTCCGCGATGGATGGCGCTGTTTCTCCAGGATTCGCCGCCTACATGCATGAGATGGGTGGCCTGGGCGTCCTAAACGCCGAGGGTCTATACACCAGATACGAAGACCCCTACTCAGTGTTGGAAGAGATTATCTCCTGTCCTCAGGATGAAGTCACCAGTTTCCTGCAAAAGGTCTACTCAGAACCGATTCGTGAAGAACTAATTGGCCAGCGCGTCCGTGAGATTAAGAACTCCGGAGCAACCTGCGCCGTGTCGTTCACCCCTCAGAACACCAAACGCATGTCCCCTGCGGCCGTCGAGGCCGGAGCCGACATGATTGTGGTCCAGTCCACTGTGACCACTGCTCGGCATATGTCCAACAGTTACCGTGGTCTGGTCTTCTCCGAACTCATCGATGCCTTGAAGGTTCCCGTGATTGTGGGCAACTGCGTTACTTATGAAGTGGCGTTGGAACTGATGGAAACCGGGATTGACGGCCTGTTGGTTGGCGTTGGCCCCGGCGCTGCCTGTACCACCCGCGAGGTGGTTGGCGTCGGCGTTCCCCAGGTTACTGCCACCCTCCAGTGCGCCGCGGCCAGGGAAGATTACTTCCGTAGGACCGGACGCTACGTATCGGTCATCACAGACGGCGGCTTCCGCACCGGAGGCGACATCTGCAAAGCCATGGTTAGTGGCGCAGACGGCGTCATGCTGGGCACCCCGTTTGCTCAGGCTAATGAAGCTCCTGGACGCGGGTTCAACTGGGGCATGGCCAATCCACACCCCGAGCTACCCAGAGGAACCAGAATCTCCGTTGGCACCAAGGGCTCCCTTAAAGAGATTCTCTACGGGCCAACCTCCAAGACCGACGGCACACAGAACTTCATGGGTGCCCTGAAAGTGGCCATGGGCATGTGCGGCGCCTACACCCTACGTGATCTGCACAAAGCCGAGATGGTCATAGCCCCTTCTATTAAGACAGAAGGCAAATTCTTCCAGATGAGCCGCTAATATCTCCTAGAGTTAATTATCCCTGGAGGCCAATATGGCACAGGCGACCGGCATGATAGAAATCCTTGATCCCACTGCTGAGGATGTCCCCGAGGAACTGGGACTCAGCGACGCCCTCCCCGACCTTAAGGGAAAGGTAGTTGGTCTTCTGGAAAACCGTAAGTACCACGCCGACGCATTCTTGGGTGAACTAAAAGATGTGCTGCTTAACGAATACGGCGCAGAAAGGGTGGTATACGCCACCAAGTTCACCTACAGCGCACCATGCGCCGATGAGACGATACAGTCTCTATCTGATGAATGCGATGTGGTGATTCACGCCATTGCCGATTGAGGCTCCTGCACAGCGTGGGGTCTCCACGACACAGTGTTAACCGAGTCCAAGGGCGTACCGTCCGTGAGCGTCATCACCAGCACTTTCACCAGGGCCGCCCACGCCAGGGCCACTGCCTTGGGAATGCCCGGAGCACGCATTGTAGTGCTGCCCAGCCCGCTGGCCCCGCGCACGATCCCCGAGGTTCAGCAAATGGCTCACGATTATGCACCTGAGATTGTTGGTCTTCTGACCGGAAAATAAAACCAACACAATCACCACTCCAAATAAGAAAAACAAAAGGGCCTTAATGGCCCTTTTTTAATTTGAACCCGTCTTGACTTGGCAAGCTCCTAGTCCGAGAATCGTCTCCTGAGTTCCAACAAATCTTCGCCAAAGAGGTCTAGCGTCGTGAGTTCCGTTTCCCTTAATGCCAGACGGGTAGATGTACCAGATTCATTCCAGGCCATCCAAGACTATTGCTGGGAACAGGGCTGGACCGATGGACTGCCAGTGGTACCCCCCACGGAACCCCTGGTGCGAGAGATGCTGGCCGGCTACGGAGGTGCGCCTTCTTTATCTCTGGGAACGATGCAACCGCGAAACGCCCAGGCAACTTTGGAGAAGATCGCCATCAACGCGGTGATGGCCGGCTGCAAACCGGAATACTTCCCAGTTGTGGTTGCGGCAGTGAAAGCGTCGTTGCGCAAAGACTTCAATCTAGGCGGGAATGCTGCCACCACCGGCGGAGCTGCCCAAGTCATGATTATCAATGGCCCCATCGCATCGGAGTTGGAAATAAATGGCGATGCCGCCTGCTTTGGTCCTGGGTCTAGATCAAACGCCGCCATTGGCCGGGCTCTGCGGCTGGTAATCCGTAACGTGGGCGGTCTGGTGCCCGGGGAGATGGACAAAGCAACTCTGGCCACTCCCGGCAGGTACAGCTTTTGCTTCGCCGAGAATGAAGCCCGCAGCCCCTGGGAGCCCCGAAACGTGCAGATGGGCTACCCCGAAGGGTCTAGCACCGTCACATTGGTTGCCGTCAGAGGCGTCTACACCCTCATGGAATCAACGTCCCCTACCGGACTGGGTGTGCTACAGACGATTGTTGGGAACATGCAAGCCGTTGGCATATCCAACTACTATCAAATTGGAACCGGCGCCCAAATCGTGGTGGTCATTTGTCCGGAACACGCCGAGGAGATCGCCGCGTCAGGCCTCTCCAAGTCCGACGTCCAAGAATTCATCTACCAGAACGCACGGATGCCGTTGAGGATCTTGATGGACCGGGCCCATTACGGCAACCGCAACTGGCCAAGTTGGGTTGACCAGAGCGACCCGGAGACGCTGGTGCCCATTGTCCGGTCATCTGAAGACTTGGTGATTATCGTTGCTGGCGGTGACGGTCGTCACTCAGCCTGGTTGGCTGGATGGGGCGTAACTCGAATGGCCACGGAAGAAATCGTCAAGCACGCTTAACTGGGTCCAATAGACGACGAAGCTCCTCATCCGGTCTCATGGTTTATCATCTTTGAAACTTATCGTCTGAGTGGAACAACAGGCCATTTGCGTCTGTAATCCGTACTTCTGACAAACACGGCTTGACCGTAATTTCGCCCTATCGGAGAATCTAAATAGGTCATATTCTCTCGATTGCACAAGTCAATTCTCATGTACTCGAAACCAAAGAAGAACGCGCGCATCTTAGTAAATGCCAATTACACACGGATACGAGAAAGTAACTCCACAGGACCGCCGGCCCAATCCGTAAGTCCAAGAAACATTCCCATACGTAAGGTTAGTTACAGGTACTCATTTCAACTTCCCAAACACTAAATTCACACAGCCGGCGACGAATTCTAACAATTTTCCTCATTATGGCTATGTATCACATCCATCATTCAGAACTAATACAACAATGAT
>Ga0209089_10000749_pt1 | contig 29407 bp, 25 predicted proteins | sample ArcticOcean_MG_C_FD_187431 | JGI IMG/M metagenome (GOLD analysis project Ga0209089, IMG submission 187431) | Marine microbial communities from western Arctic Ocean - ArcticOcean_MG_CB2_150 (SPAdes) (version 2) | ecosystem: Environmental > Aquatic > Marine > Oceanic | place: Arctic Ocean: Canada... | reverse complement strand
GAGCAGATGGGAAACCTGTGGTGGTGACCGCTGCAGTCACCGTGAAGGCTGCACGACGGATGCCATCGGGCCCGGAACCCCCCGTCCACAACAGGAACAGGGCCGTGCCCAGCACGAGCAGGCCCAGATAGGCCCGCAGTTCGGCCGATCGCATCAGGCCCCGGGTACGCCCCACAACGAGGCGCCAGAGGACCACCAGACTGGTACCGGTGACGGCCATGCCGGCAATGGCCACGTACTGCACCGCTGGATCCGCAAACGGGTCACCGTCGACCATGCCCCCGGTCGAAACGGTGGCCATGGCCACCATGAGGGCGTCGAAGGTTCCGAGGCCGGCCAGTACGTAGCCGATCCAGGTTCCCACCGAGACGACACCGTGGAGGTAGACGATGTTGCGCATCGCCGTCAGGCGGTTCGGCGTCATGGGCCGCCGTCCACGCAACCGGGAACGATCCGCGAACTCCCGCTCCGCTCCGAAGAACGGCAGGATGGCAACTGCCACCATGAGGCCGCCGAAACCCCCCAGCCACTGACTGCCTGCACGCAGGAAACGGCCAGCGTGATCGCCGACGTCAGGGGCCAGCACCCCGAGAGCAGTCGTGGTCAGCGCTGCTGTGGAGTCGGTCAGGGCATCGACCACTGAACCGGTGGTTCCGATCAGGAGGTGTGCTGCCGACACCATCATCACCAGGAGCAGCAGGCAGAGGGTCACGCCACCCAGGACGTCGGCATCCCGGACCCTCTCAGCTGCCCGGATCCGGGAGTAACCGATACTGGAGACCAGCCCCGCCAGGACCCCGAGGGTCACCATCGGGACCGTGTCGTCACCACTACCCAGGAGGTCGACGAGTCCTGAGACGATCACCAGAACGGAGAACATCGCGGCGGCACCAACCGCAGCCAGTGCGACGACGGTGGCCCTGGAGGACCATCGCGAACCTGTGCCCGTCGTAGGCCGGAGTCCGGCCAGGACGGTGCGGATCAACTGGTCGACCGGGTCATTCGAAGAGCGACGAGAGGAGCGGAGCCGAATCGGGTCGCGTCACCGCTATCACATGGTCGCGGGCCCGCAGGGTGCTTCGGCCCCGGCCGATCTGGGGCTTCCCATCACGGACGATGGCAGCGATGAGGACGTCCTCGTGAAGGCCGAGGTCGGCAATCAGGCGGCCATCGCAACGGCAGCCCTCGGCCACGGCGAACTCGAGCACCTCGGCATCACCGTGCAGGGAGGTGGCCACGGCGGCGACCGTGTCGCCTTCGCCTCTGACGAAGCGCAACACACTGTTGGCGGTGGCCGTGCGGGGACTCAGCGTGGTGTCCACCTCGTGCGTCTCAAGGAGGTCGAGGAGCTGCAGACGGTGGACCACGGCGATGGTCTCGGGCCCGCCGGCTTCCCCGGAGCGCCTGTGACGCCTCCCGGCAGCCTTGGCGTACAGGCAGGCCAGGACGTTCGCATCGTCAGCACCGGTGAGGGCGATGACCACGTCCTGGCTGGCAACGCCGGCCTCGTCCAGCATCGTCGCATCGGTGATGTCGCCCTCGTAGACGAGAGCCTTCTCCAACTCGACCAGCTCGCTCAGCTCGGCGGCCCGCTCCTTCTTCTCCTCGATGATGGCAACGTCCAGGCCGCGCTGGATCAGGGACTCGGCGAGCATCTGGGCTGTGCGCCCGCCGCCGAGCAGCAGCGCCCGGTCGGGCATGTCGCGCGATAGCCCCATCCGGGCGGTCACGTCTCTCAGCGCACGGCGCTTGCAGATGACCGTGAGGAGGTCGCCCTCCCGCAGAATCCAGTCGCCACGCGGAATGATCGTGACCTCTTCGTCGGCGTCGCCATCGCGACGCGTGATCGAACCCACGATGAAGTCCCAGTCGGGCTCCAACTCGGCGCCCAGCGTTTTCAACGACATGCCGACCAGCGGAGCGTGACCGGGCAGGCGGGCGGTCAGGACCTCCACCTCTCCGCCTGCCATCTGGTTGACCTCCATGGCACCCGGATACTCCATCAGCCTGAGGACGGCATGGGCGACCTCCTCATCCGGGTCGATGACCAGGTGGTCGTCCGCTCCGTCGAAGAGTGCGTCGACGTCAGCGTGACGGAGCCCCCGCGACTCCACGCGCACGACCGTCTTGGAGACGCCCGACCCCCGGGCCAGCAGGGCACTCAGAATGTTGGTCTCGTCATACGGCGTCACGGCGACGAGCAGGTCCGCCTGTGCGACGCCAGCCTCTCTGAGCGTCTCCGGGTCGGTACCGCTGCCGTGGATCGTCAGGACGTCGAGCCCTTCCTGGATCTCACGGAACCGCACGGGGTCCGATTCGATGAGGGCCACATGGTGACCCTGGCTGCTGAGGCGTTCGGCCACGTAGGAGCCGACCTCGCCGGCACCCACCACGATTATGTGCACCGGCCAATCCTCCCCCACCGAACGGCTCCAGGGGTGGCAATCCCACAAGCCCGGTACCGAGCTGCATCCTCCACCTGTTCAGGCCCCCGGCCGGATCAGGCCTGCCTCGGTCACCAGCAGGTCCATCGGTACGTCCCATGGACGAGGTTCGAGTGCCGCCACCACCTGGAAGGAGTGGCAGATTCCGATCAGGACCGGTCCCGAGTCCCCGACTCCCCGACAGTCGGCGAACGTCGAGTCGTAGAAGCCGGCACCGTGACCGACCCTGTTGCCCCTCGGGTCGGCTGCCACAAGGGGCACCAGGACGACGTCCAGGTTGCATGGATCGACCTCCCGCCCGGTTTCGGGCTGCGAGATTCCATAGGGGCCCGCCACGAGCGGCCCGTCAGGGACCACGAAGCGGAGCACCTCTCCGGCCGTGGTCACCGGAAACGCCACCTCGAAACTCCGGTCACTACTGAGCAGCGAGGGGTCCGCCTCTCCCCGAATGCCGATGTAGGCACCGACGGTCCTGGCGGAGAGCATCTCGGGCAGCCCCAGAAGACGCTCAAGGATGATGGCCGAGGCCCTGGACAGCTCATCGGCCGCAAGCCCCCGTCGGCGGGCCAGCATCTCGGTCCTGATCGCTTCGACATCGTATGGCACTGAATCCACCTCCTGATCGTGGCGCACGGGGCGTCTGTTCGCCACCTCGGCAGGCCGCGCATTCTCCTTCGCCGCGATGTGCGGCCCGGAGCGCGAATATCACTAGAGTCCCCCCGGTTCCGGTGCGATCACGCCAAATGCGGCGAGTTCCGTCGAACCCCTCCGCCCAGAGACAACCGGTCGGAGATGCAACGTCCCACGTGACCTGATCGAGGAGCCATTTCCTTGGACGCCATTCCCTACCTGGCAGGAGCGTCAGCCCTTCTGGGCCTGCTGCTTGCCGGATTCTTCTTCAAGAACGTGAAGGCCGCCGATCCCGGCGACGAACGCATGGTCTTCCTGATGACCGAGATCCAGAACGGTTCCAAGGCATTCCTCAAGAAGGAATACAGCTGGGTTTCGGTCTTCGTTGCCGCAATGGCGATCCTCATCGGCGTCCTCATCGCACCTGCTGCGGCCGCCACCTACGTGATCGGCGCCGGCCTCTCAGCCCTGGCCGGCTACATAGGCATGACCGTTGCGACCATGGCCAACGCCCGCACCACGGAGGCAGCCAAGGACGGACCCGGCAAGGCCCTCTCCATTGCGTTTCGTGGCGGCGCCGTCATGGGCTTCTCCGTCGCAGGCCTCGCCCTTCTGGGCCTCATGGCCGTCTACATCGTCTTCGTCCTCGTCATCCAGATCGACGACGCCTTCGAGGTCGTGACCGCTTACGGCCTGGGCGCATCGTCCATAGCCCTCTTCTCAAGGGTCGGTGGTGGCATCTACACGAAGGCAGCCGACGTCGGCGCCGATCTGGTCGGCAAGATCGAGGCTGGCATCCCCGAGGACGACCCACGCAACCCCGCGACCATTGCGGACAATGTGGGCGACAACGTCGGCGACGTCGCCGGCATGGGAGCGGACCTCTTCGAGAGCTACGCCGGGTCGATCCTGGCGCCCATCTCGCTGGTGGCATTCGCCCTGGGCCTCGGAGCCGAACAGGCCTCGGCGGTGACCAACATCTCACTCCTCTCGTTTCCCATCGCAATCGCATTCGCAGGCATGCTGGCCTCGATCATCGGTTCCTTCTTCGTCGGGGGCTCGACTTCGACGGACACGAAGGAACTCTCCAAGGCACTGCACAGGGGAACCAACGTCGCCATGGGACTGGTCGCTGCGGCAACCATCGGCATCGTCTACTGGCTGTTCGGCAACAACGACGCCTTCGACAACCCGCTGGGCCTTGCAGTCTCGGTGATCGGCGGCCTCGTCGCCGGCTGGGCGCTGGGCAAGACAGCCGAGTACTACACCTCCGACCACTACTCGCCGGTCAGGAAGATCGCCTCGCAGACCGAGACCGGTCCTGCGACGACACTCCTCGGCGGAATCTCCACTGGGATGATCTCTGTGACGGCCTCCGTGTCGCTTCTCGCCATCGGTGTGGGCATCGCCTACTGGGGTGGTGAGATGGCCTTCGACAAGATCGGGGCGCTGGACGGTGGCATCTACGGCATTGCCGTGGCGGCCATCGGCATGCTGGCGACCACCGGCATGGTGGTCTCCGTCGACGCCTACGGTCCGATCGCCGACAACGCCGGCGGCATCGCCGAGATGGCCAAGTTGGACCCCAGCGTCCGCGAGGTAACCGATGCACTCGACTCGTTGGGCAACACCACCGCCGCCGTCGCCAAGGGCTTCGCCGTCGGTTCAGCCGCCCTCACGGCGCTCGCACTCTTCAAGAGCTTCGAGTTCGCCGTGATCAAGGCCGGTGGCAGCCTGTCGTTGAACGTGGGCGAGGTGGACGTCTTCATCGGCCTGTTCCTCGGCGCCATGCTCCCGTTCCTCTTCGCAGCACTGACCATCGACGCCGTTGGCCGGGCCGCACAGGAGATGATCGAAGAGGTACGCAGGCAGTTCCGGGAAATTCCGGGCCTGCGCGAAGGCGTGCCGGGTGTCAACCCTGATTCAGCCCGCTGCGTGGCCATCTCAACCACCGCCTCGCTCAAGGAGATGATCATCCCGGGTTCACTGGCCGTGATCATTCCGCTCGTCCTCGGCTTCATCAGCGTGGACGTACTCGGCGGCTTCCTGGCCGGAGCCCTCGTCACCGGGTTCTGCCTTGCCATCTTCATGGCCAACGCAGGTGGCGCATGGGACAACGCCAAGAAGTACATAGAGAGTGGACACCACGGTGGTAAGGGCTCGGACTGCCACAAGGCGGCCGTTGTCGGAGACACCGTGGGCGACCCCTTCAAGGACACCTCTGGTCCGGCCATGAACATCCTCATCAAGGTGATGACCATCGTCTCACTGGTGTTCGCCTCGGCTTTCGTCGGCTGACCAGCACCTGACAGATCGATTCCCGAAGGGGCCCTCCGGGGTCCCTTCGGCCGTTCTGGGGTGCTGCTCAGCCCGGAAGGACGATCATCGGGTCCTTGGCCTCGCCACCTGAGCGGAGCTCGAAGTGCAGGTGGGGGCCGGTTGACCAACCGGTAGAGCCACACCTGCCCAGCACCTCCCCCTTGTCGATGTTGTAGCCGCTCGACACGTTGACCTCCTGCTGGTGGGCGTACACGGTCACCACCGGTCCCTCGTGTTCGATCAGCACGACGTTTCCGTAGCCGTTCTGCCAGCCGGCGAACAGGACCTTGCCGGCTTTCGCCGCCCAGATCGGCTGCCCCCTGACGCAACTGATGTCCACGCCCTTGTGCTGACGCATGGTCCCGAAGATCGGGTGCTTCCGGGGCCCGAACCCGGACCCCAACCTGCCTTCCATGGGCATGATGAAGCCCTGGCCGGATTCCTTGGTCAGGTCCGGCGCTGAGTTGCGGAGCTCCTCGGCGATCAGGTTCTCGATGAGGATCGCCATGACGTACTGGTCACGTTCAAACTGCTTGATCTCGGCCTCGTAGGTCCGTATCCGATCGTCCAGTTCGGACTTCACGTCCTCCTTCGCAGCGATCCTCCGATCCAGCACGAGGATCGAGGACTCCAGTTCCCGCTGTCGTATCTGCGCATCGGTGATCGCATCATCGGCCGAGCGTGCAATGTCCTCCAGGTCGGACTCCAGGGCACGGAGCCGGTCCACGAGATCGCCCCGGTCGCCTGTCACCGCATTGAGAATCGCAGCACGGCGGATTCCGAGGGTCAGGTCTTCGGACTCCAGCAGGATTCCCGGCCTCATTCGCGAGATGTACACGTCCACGGCCAGCTCCTGGATCCTCCGACGCAGTACGACCACCTCGGCGGCCACCTGGTCGGCCTGGACCCAGCGCAGGGTGGCCTCGGACTCGGCAGCCTCGATGGCCTGTCGTGCTGCGGTGATCCGGGCCTCCTGCAGGGATACGGCATCGTCCAGGGCATGCAGGGCATCGGAGACCTGGTCATCCTCGGCGGCCACCAGTTCGAGGGCCTCGGCGGCTGAGGCGGCCTCGTTCCTGGCTGACTCGCGACGATCGCGGGCATCGCGTATCGACTCGGTGTCCTTTACCGCCCCGGCCGGCACGGCCATGGCCGCCAACAGGAGACAGGCCAGTGCCGTGGTTCGGCGGAGGTGGGTGGCTGGTCGGTTGGTCATGCGAGTCTGGCCCGGTAGGGGGTGCGCGCAGGGTAACCGTGACCCCCGGCTGGTTGCCCTACCCGCTGCTGCACCCGCACCGTGGATCGGGTGATAGACCCTCGACAGAAGCCGACAACGACCATCCGGGACTGATGCCGACCACCTACCTGCCCTTGGAGGACCTCAGGGTCCTGGACCTGACCGATGCACGCGGCGACCTCTGCGGGCGCCTGCTCGGTGACCTCGGAGCCGACGTGCTTCGGATCGAACCTCCCGGCGGGGTGGCGAGCAGGCGGCTCCCACCGTTCGGGCCGGATGGCACCTCGCTCCACTTCGCCTATCGCAACACCAACAAGCGCAGCGCCGTTCTGGACCTCACCACCCCGGAGGGCCGATTGAAGCTCCTGGAACTGGTCTCCGAAGCCGACGTGCTGGTCGAATCGTTCCAGCCGGGGATGCTCGCTGCACTCGGACTCGGAGCAGATGTCCTTGCGCAACGCAATCCCGACATTGTGATCGCATCGCTTACGAACTTCGGCCAGACAGGGCCCGATCGGGACCTGGAGGCCACCGACGACGTGGTGGTGGCGCTGTCAGGTTGGCTCGCCCTCTCGGGTGTTCCCGACAAGCCTCCGCTCCTGCCACCGGGAAGCCTCGCTTCCGACGCCCTCGGCGTGCTCGGTGCCTACGCGGTGACGCTCGGCCTGCTCCAGGTCATGCATGGAGGAGGCGGACAGCACCTGGACGTGTCGGCCCTCGAGGCGCTGGCGCAGATGAACACCTGGGGCCTGCCCAACTCCAGCCACTCCCTCGCCCGGGGCTCGGTGCCACAGATGCTCCGCTCCGGCGACAGCCCCATGTACCCGACCATTGCATGCCTCGACGGATACGTCCGCCAGGTCGTGATGGCCCCCGGACAGTGGCGCGCGCTATGGGAGTGGATGGGTTCGCCCGAGGCGTTCGGCGACGAGTACTGGGAGAGTTTCTTCAACCGGCTTTCCAACCTGGATGTCCTCAACGAGCTGTTCAGGGAGCACTGGTCGAGCCTGCCGATGCTGGATGGCTGTCGGGAGGCCCAGTCAAGGGGAATCGTGGCCACCCCGATGCTCTCCCCTGCTGACATCCTCGCCGACGGGCACTTCGCTGCCCGTGGTTCGTTCAGACACGCGGAGGTGGCCCCTGGGCTTCAGGCTTCGGTGATGGCCGGAATGTGGGAGGTCGATGGCGAGCGCGTCGGCTACAGATTCCGATCCGCTGCGCTCGGAGAACATGAGACGGCCTTCACCGGCAACCGCTTCCTGGACTCCTGCGATCATGCAGGACGGGACGACGGGACTCTCCCCAACGACACGAGCGATGCCCGGGACCTGCCGTTGCGTGGCCTTCGCGTCGCGGACTTCGGACATGGCGGCGTCGGCGTTGAATGCGGGCGGATGCTGGCCGAGTACGGGGCCGATGTCGTGAAGGTGGAGAGCCGCTCCTATCCGGACTTCATCAGGATCTTCCTGGGCGGTGAGATGACGCCCTCGTTCGCATCATCCAGCCGCACCAAGCGTTGCCTCGGGCTGGACCTGAAGCACGACGGGGCCGCCGAGGTGCTCGAGCACCTTGTGGGCTGGGCCGACGTGGTCATCGAGAACAACTCCACCGGCACGATGGAGGACCTGGGCCTCGGCTGGGAGGCCCTGCATGCACTGAACCCCCGCCTGGTCATGGTGAGCAGCCAGTTGATGGGCTCGCGTGGACCCCTTGCTGGCTGGACCGGCTACGGGCCGACCATCCAGACCGTCGGTGGTCTGAGCTGGCTCTGGGCCTTCGACGACGGCGAGGGCCCGCCCGGCAGCAACGCAATCCACCCGGACCACCTGGCCGGTCGGGTCTGCGCACTTGGAGCCCTCGCCGCCGTCATTGGCAGGGAGAGGGGATGCCACGGTGCCCACGTCGAGGTGGCCCAGGTGGAGGCACTCATGGGGACCCTGGGCGATCTGTTCCTCCAGGAGTCCGTCACCGGCGGTTCGGCCCGACCGGAAGGCAATGACTCCTCCGCCGGTGCCCCGTGGGGAGTCTTTGCCTGCAACGGGGACGAGACGTGGTGCGTCGTGTGTGTCAGGGACGACGATGACTGGGCAAACCTCCGTAGTGCCATGGGAAACCCCGGATGGGCACAGGACCCGGCCCTGGAAACCACAGCGGGCCGCCACCTCGCCCGGGACCTGGTCAACGCCGGCGTCTCGGCATGGACCGCCGAGCTGTCCGCTCGAGACGTGCAGGACCTCTGCCAGGCCGCCGGTGTGCCCGCTGGACGACTCATGCATCCGGTGGAGCAGCTGGAGGACCCGCACCTGGAGCAGCGTGGCTTCCTTGTCGGGATGGACCAGCCCGGCCTCGGCCGCGTCGTCCTGGAGGGTGCATGCATAACCGGTAGCGCCATGGCGGCCCCGGTCATCGAGCCAGCCCCGTTCATCGGACAGCACACACGCCGGTTCTGCATCGACGACCTGGGCATGACGGCGACCCGCGTCGAGGAACTCATCAGCGCCGGCGCACTGGAAGCCGTTGATGAACTCCCGGCCTGAACCGGTGACCACCGACCTCCGTCGCCGCTACCTGGACCTTCTGGCGGGCTGCCTGTCCCGAGATCTCTTCCTGGACCTCGACGAACCGTGGGTGGATCCCGCGGATCGAGACGAAGGTCGCGACTGGCCCAAAGGAGCTGAGACGATGATCGGGCGCCGGAGGCTGGACAACCTCATCGACTGCCTGACAGTCGTGCTCGACGATGACATCCCCGGCGACCTGGTCGAGACCGGGGTGTGGCGCGGTGGTGCGACCATTCTCATGCGAGCCGCCCTGGCCGCCTGGGAGGACCCCGACCGTTCGGTCTGGGTCGCCGATTCCTTCAACGGCCTCCCGCCACCCGATGCAACTGCCTTTCCCGCCGACGAAGGGGTGGACCTCTCGGGAATCAGCGCCCTGTCGGTCTCCCGGGCCGAGGTGGCCGCCAACTTCGAGCGCTACGACCTGCTCGACGACCGCGTCCGTTTCCTGGAGGGCTGGTTCTCAGACACCCTGGGCATCGCCCCCATCTCGGAGCTGGCCCTGCTCCGCCTCGATGGCGACCTCTACCAGTCGACATGGGAAGCGCTCGATGCCCTCTACCCGAAACTCTCACCGGGCGGCATCCTCATCGTCGACGACTACGGGGCCTTCGAGCCGTGCCGGAAGGCCGTCCACGACTACCGGGACCTGCACTCCATCCACGAGGAGATCGTGTCCATCGACTGGACGGGAGTCTGGTGGAGGCGGGACCGGTGAGCGCTGCGTACGAGACCTACCTGCACATGCTCATCGATGTCCACCTCATGGTGGAGCCGGTCCGCTATCTGGAGATCGGCGTCAACGAGGGCCACTCGCTGGCGTGCGCCGGCACCGGTACGAGGCTGCTGGGGGTGGACCCCGCTCCCCGCGTGGATTCCCTCGAGCATCCGGACTGGTCGGTGGTGGAGACCACCTCGGAGCACTTCTTCTCGGAGTGCGACGTGATCGACCTGCTCGGAGGCCCGGTCGATCTCGCCTTCGTGGACGGCATGCACCACTTCGAGGTGGCCCTCGCCGACGTGCTCTCCATCGAGGCTTTCGCCCATCCGGGCACGGTTGTCCTGGTCCATGACGCCCTACCGATAGACAAGCCGACCTCCGAACGGGAACGTGGGTCGATTGTCTGGAGCGGCGACGTCTGGAAGACGGTGGTCCTGCTGCGTAGGTACAGGCCAGACCTGACGGTGACCACCCTTGACGTGTCACCCACGGGGATGGCTGTCATAACCGGCTTCGGCGGATCGGTCGATGCCGACTGGGTGCAACCTGCGGTCGCCGACATGATGGACGCCGACTACGGGGATCTGGTGGCCATGGGAATCGAGGGTTCGCTGGGGGTGCGCCCAGGTACACCCGAGGTGCTTGCCGGCCTGCTCGCAGACTGCACTCCCTGAGGTCAGACCGGCGCCTCGAGCGCCAACGCTGTACCAGGTCGCTCCGGGAGGGACCCGACCAGGTCCCCGACCAGGTCATCGCGCAGGGAGCGTCTTGATGGGTCGTCCCAGAGGTTCACGAGTTGGAGGGGATCCTCGGCCAGGTCCCAGAGCTCGCCTTCGGTGCCGTCGTGACAGGTCCCCGGCTCGTAGCGCGTGCAGACGAGCCCATCGCGGGTAATTGTCTGGAGGTGCACCTCGGCGCCACCGGGATGGACGCTGTCCCATTCGGTCAGGACACGTTGTCGGCACTGGACAGCGGCCTCGGTTGGTGAGGTGGGAAGTGGCTCGCCATCCATCCATTGCGGCACCTCAATCCCGGCGATACGACAGAAGGTGGGGGCAAGGTCCACGAGGCCGACAGGCTCGGCCACCACGGATGGCTGGACCGTCCGATCCGGAGCAGGTCGCCAGACGAGGGGCAGGCGCATGAGCGAGTCCACGTGGAACGGGCCCTTGAACAGGAAACCGTGATCACCCTGGAACTCGCCGTGGTCGGTTGTGAACACCACGTCGGTGCCGTCTCCACGCCCGTCGGCGTCCAGAACGCCCAGAACGCGCCCCAGGGCTTCGTCGATGAGCTCGTTCTGGATATGGGCCATGGCGTTCACCTCGCGCACCTGGTCGGCGGTTAGCGTCGCCGGCACCCAGCGTGGCGGGGCCTCGAAGTTCGTGACAAGGGTGCCGTCATACCAGTGACGCCAGTGTGCGGCCTTTGCGTCAATGGCGGCCTCACGGTCCGATGCCAGCTCCGGGTAGCCGGCCGGCAGGTCCAGGTCCCTCCAGGGAACACGGTGGAGCTCCGAGGCCGGCGGATCCCACGGGTGGTGGGGGTCGGGGAAGCTCAGCCAGCAGAACCAGTCGTCGTCGAGACCAATGCCCTGCAGCCAGTCGATGGCCCGGTCCGCCACCCAGTCCGTGTGGTAGTTCTCACGCGCTACAGCGTTGTGCCGAACCTGGGGTGCACCGCTGTCGCCACCCCCCTCGGAGTTCACCTCCAGGTCGATGCCCAGCGCAGGAAAGAAACTCCCCATGTATTCCGGCTGGTTCTTCCGCAACCACCCCCCGTAGTGGTTCGATCCTGCCGAGCCGTGCCCTGCGAACTCCATGTGCTCAAAGCCCCGGTGGGCCTTCCCGCCCTCATCGGTTTCACCGCTGATGCCCATGCGGTTCTCAGGAAAGCGGAGGAAGGGATCCAGGAGGGGTTCGAAGTGGGCCTTCCCGAAGAGGCCAGTCCGCCATCCAGCGTCGTGTAGCAACCCTGCCACCGTCGGAGAGTCGGCAGGCAACGGAACCCCATTCATCCAGACGCCGTGGTTTCGTACGTGCTGGCCGGTGAGCATCGTTGCGCGCGATGGCATGCAGACGACGTTCTGCGGGTGTGCACGTTCGTACCGGATCCCGGAGGCGGCGAGGCCGTCGATGACGGGTGTGCGGGCGATCGCTCCGCCATTGCAGCCAAGGGCGTCGTAACGCTGCTGATCGGTGGTCACGAACAGGATTCCCCGACCCATCAGGCGCCTTCTTCCGTTGGTCGTCCACCGGGGACGGCATCCGGGGCCGCGAAGGAACGCGAGATCCGACCATCCATGACCAGGTCCCTGAGGCCGTCGAGAGCGTCGCCGATGGCTGCGTCCAGGACGTAGACCAGGGCCTTCGGCTCGAGTTCCTGCTCGTAGACGACGCGTGCCCCGCCGGGCGCCTCCATGACCGTGATTCGTCCCCGGTGGTGGTCCAGGTGCACTGGTCCGGTGATCGAGTACTCGAAGCATCGTGCCTGGTGGTCGACGGTGAGGATCTCTTCGATGAGCATGCCGCCTACCGCCGTCACGATGGTCCGGGTTCCGTCAATGACCAGGGAGGAGACCATTCCCGGGAACCACTCGGCCTGCCTCTCGGCATCAGCCACGACATCCCAGACCACGTCGGCGTCGGCGTTGATGACGATCTCGCGGCGCACGTCGACAGCGTGTTCAACCATGGAGCGATGCTAGGCACCGGTCCCGGGCCGCGAGCCAGCGGGCCGTATGCTCGCCACCATGGTCAATGGTGTCGTCTCAGAGATCTTCGATGCGGACAGGTGGGCTGTCGTGGATGGCTTCGACCTCTCCGACATCACCTACCACCGCGCAGTCGACCAGGGCACGGTCCGGGTCGCATTCGATCGCCCTGAGGTGCGCAATGCCTTCCGGCCGCACACGGTCGACGAGCTGTACCGGGTACTCGACCACGCCAGGATGACGCCTGACGTGGGGACAGTCCTGCTGACGGGCAACGGGCCCTCACCGGTGGACGGCGGCTGGGCGTTCTGTTCGGGTGGCGACCAGCGGATACGGGGACGTGACGGGTATCGCTACGCCACTGGCGACACCGCCGAGTCGGTGGACCCGACCCGAACCGGACGCCTGCACATCCTGGAGGTCCAGCGACTGATCCGTTTCATGCCCAAGGTGGTCATCGCCGTGGTTCCAGGCTGGGCGGCCGGTGGCGGCCACAGCCTTCACGTCGTAGCCGACCTGACGCTGGCGAGTCGTCAGCATGCTGCGTTCAAGCAGACCGATGCCGACGTGGGCAGCTTCGATGCCGGCTTCGGATCGGCGTACCTGGCCCGCCAGGTCGGCCAGAAGTTCGCACGGGAGATCTTCTTCCTGGGACGCCGCTACACCGCGGAACAGGCTCATGCCATGGGCATGGTCAACGAGGTCGTGGACCATGCCGACCTGGAGTCCGTGGCACTGGAGTGGGCCGAGGCCATCAACGCCAAGAGTCCGACGGCCCAGCGGATGCTCAAGTTCGCACTCAACATGATCGATGACGGGCTGATCGGCCAGCAGGTCTTCGCCGGCGAGGCCACCCGGCTGGCCTACGGGACGGATGAGGCCCAGGAGGGGCGGGACGCCTTCCTGGAGAAGCGCCCTCAGGACTACTCGGACTTCCCGTACCACTTCTGAGCAGCGCGCGGATCACCTGCACGACCGTGAAGACCCAGGCCCGGTACCGCAATCATGCCTGAGGCTCCCCTGCTGCTGGTCGTCTGGCACTCGGCCTCGGGCTCCACCCGGGACCTGGTGGAAGCAGCGGTCGAGGGCGCCACCGACCCGATGATCGCCGAGACACTGGGGTCGTCTGTCGACGTTCAGGTCATGGGGGCGTTAGACGCAGGCGTGGATGACGTGATGGCCGCCGATGGCTACCTGCTGGCCACGCCGGAGAACTTCGGATACATGTCGGGGGCACTGAAGGACTTCTTCGACAGGACGTACTACCCGTGCCTGGAGCACACCCGGGGCCGGCCCTACGGCCTCATGGTGAAGGCGGGTGGCGACGGAAGCGGCGCAGTGGCAGCCGTGGTACCACTCGCCACCGGCCTTGAATGGCGCTCTGTGCTCGAACCGCTAGTGATCAGCGGCGACGTCACAGCAGAACACCTGGTGGCAGCCCGCGAGTTGGGCGGATCACTAGCAGCCGGGTTGGCCGGCGACCTCTGGTGAGTGCCTGATCCGCCAGCGGTCCCGGCGTGCTCCGACGACTGGCGGAACCGTCGGTGGTCGATGACCCTGCGCCGCCTCAGGCAGCGGGACGGGCACCGACGATGCTGGCCCTCTCCATTACCCGGACGTCGGGCCAGTAGTCACTGTTGGCGTAGTGCTGGACGGCCCTGTTGTCCCAGAAAGCCACCGACCCCTGCTCCCATCGGAATCGGCACTGGTACTCGGGGTAATCCGCCTGCCGACACAGTCGGTCCATGATGTCAAGGCTCTCGGTCCGGGTTCGGCCTGCGATGCGGTCCACGAAAATCCGGTTCACGTACAGGTAACGCCGCCCGGTGCGCTCGTGGGTGCAGACCACGGGATGCGATACCTCGGGGTACAGGGCCCTCACCTCGTCCATCCGCTCCGGCGGGACCTGCTTACCGAACGCTCGCTGGAAGGAGTGGACGGCACTGAGGCCTTCAGCCTCGACCCGAAGGTCCTCGGGCAGGCCGTCGTAGGCGGCGCACATGTCGGCGAAGAGGGTGTCCCCGCCGACATCGGGCACCTCCACCGCCCGCAGGATCGTCGAGCGGGACGGTTGTTCACGCCAGGTCACGTCGTGGTGCCACTGATTCTCGTATCCGCCGGTGTCAGGTCCCTTGGCGAACCGCACGAGGTCAGGCTGCGCCTCCTTGGAGGGAATGAACGGGTGGACCTCCAACTCTCCGAATCTCCTGGCGAAGCCGAGGTGCTGCTCGGCCGTCATGTCCTGGTCCCGGAAGAAGACCACCTTGTAGCAATCCAGGGCTACCTGGATCTCCTGGATGGCCGGCTCCGGAAGGGCAGCGGCCAGATCGATTCCGGTCAACTCCGCACCCACGGTGCTACCCAGCATCCGGGCATCGAAGTGCTCCCACGAGAGGCCGTGGAGGCGGGTGCGTTCCTCGGCCAGGTGGGTCGCGGGGCCGAGATAGATCGGGTAGTCCGGCACCCTGCTCCTCCTGATCTCCAAGGCTGCGCCCGGGTCGTCAACCGCCAGGATCTCGGTTTCTGCCATTTCCCGATCGTATTTGCCGACAGGGAGGTGTGCTCAATCCTGGAACGCAGGCCTACCGGGGTTGCGGCACTACTCGAATCTAGCGAGAATGATTCTCATCATGGATGAGGATGACGGCCGAGACAGCTCTGGGATCAGGCTGCGTGACGTCACGGTCGTAAGGGGTGGACGTCGGGCCCTGGACTCCATCCGGGTCGACTTCGAGGCCGGATCCTCGACCGCCCTGGTGGGGCCCAACGGCGCCGGCAAGACCACCCTCCTCGAGGTTCTGGCAGGGCTCAGGCAGCCCTCCACCGGGTCCCTCACCGGCGCCCAGCCATCGGTCGCCTTCGTGACCCAGACGCACTCCAGATCCTGGCTACCGCTGAGCGTCGGCGAGGTACTTCGGATGGCGCGCTTCCGCCCGACGTTGCTTCCCCGACGACTTGGCCCTGACGACCATGCGGCAGTTGACGATGCCGCCGGCCGACTCGGTGTCCGCGACCTCATCGACGCTCCGCTGGACCGTCTCTCATTCGGCCAGCGCCAACGGGTACTGGTGGCACAGGCGCTGGCACGACAGGCCGACGTCCTGCTTCTGGATGAACCCATCACCGGCCTCGACCTGGTCAGCCAGGAACGGATACTCGGCGTGATGGAAGCCGAACGCGATGCCGGACGTATCGTCGTCCTTTCCACCCACCACCTCGACGAGGCCAGGCACTGCGACCGCGTCCTGGTCCTGGATGGGCGTCTCGTAGCCGCTGGTAGCCCCGAGGAGGTCCTGGTGCCCGATGTACTCCGGGAGGCCTACGGAGAGAAGGTCCTGGGCGACCACGCCCACCACGACCACGGGCACGCCCTGCTACTGGTCGACGACCACGGACACGGCCAGCACTGACCAGCTCGGTGGTCAATCGGTCGGTGCCGGCCCTCCGGTCGAAGATCCGGTGGCATTCAGGCATCGGGTGATGCCGGCCATGATCTCGTCCAGGGCGACGCTGGGCTGATCGCCCTCCATGACGCCAAGCACCTCGTACCGGACGGCCAGGGGAAACCGCCGCCAGGGCCTGATGCGCGGGAGGTTGCTACCCCGGGGCCAGAAACGATCCGTACCGTTGACCCCCACTGCGACCACGGGGCGACCTGTTGCCAGTGCGAGACGACCGATTCCCGGGCGTGCGGTACCCACCCCGGTGGCCCCCCATTCGGACTCCGGCACCACCCTGCCTTCGGGCATGATTGCCACGGACCACCCCTCGGCCATCACCTCGGCGGCGATGTCGAGGGCCTCAGAGCCGTGGACCGGGATACAACGCAGTCGCCGTAGCAGGCCGCCGATTCCCGGCTTCTTGAAATAGGAGCCGGCCACGAGGGGGCGGATCGGCCAACCCCAATTGCTGAAGGTCGCCGTTGCCAGGAACAGGTCGGCCATGGAACGGTGGTTGGCTGCGAAGATCACCGGCTCGTCGGTCACCTCGGGCCTGTCGCCGGCGTCAAGCGTGGCCAGGATCCTCAGCCCCCGCCCCACCCGTCGCTGGAGGCGCAAAAGGGCGGCAGCCTCGATCGGGTCCGGAGAGCTCGGAAACTCGCGCATTGCTACCGAGCGTAGGGGCCGGCGGCGTCTAGCGCCGCTCTGCTGTGTCCAGTTCCGGAAGATGGCAGCCCAACGACGTGTCGTAGCGCTCCCGGCCGGCGTTGCGCGCCCAGATGCATATCGGTCCCACCGCGTCCTCGGGATCTACGACGACGTTGAAGTCATGGCCTGACGAGGTCACGCCCGCCACCACCGGTCCTGTCGCAGTCGCTGCCAGGATCTCCAACCCACCGCCAGCCATGTCGGCATCAAACGCCCACCCGGTGAGGTGCAGGGCTCCGCCGGACGACCAGACCCTCTCCACGAGGCCGACGGGAACGTCTCCCGGACCTCGTGTGGCGATTCGATCACGGCGTTCGCTGTCGGACCGGCAGGCGGGCAGCGCCGCGAATCGCCATCCATCGGCTGTGAACGACTCCAGGACCTCGGCCGCTATGTGAAGGGCCAGCCACTTGCGGTCATGCAGCAGGATCACGGAGCCGTCGTGGCGCTCGCCGATCAGGTACGCCATGACGACCGGGACCCATGGATCCCTCCACTCCTGGGGATCGGCGGTCCAACCGGCATGGACCATTCCGAGGCTGGCTGCAACAGCATCGACCAGGCCGTCATGATCGCCGTACGGGGCTCGGAAGCAGGACGGGCGGAAGCCGGCCAGGGACTCGATCAGGGTGGATGCGGTATCCAGGTCCGCGGCCACCGCCCAGGGGTGCATCTGGCTCATCCGCCGGTGGTCGAGGGAATGGTTTCCGACAGCGTGCCCCCTGCTCAACATGTCCTGGATCTCGTCGCCACCCCAACGGGACTCGAGATTCCGACCGAGGGGAAAGAAGGAGGCCTTCGCCCCGTAGTCATCGAGGAGATCGAGGAGCATGGGGGTGAATATCTGGTCGGGACCATCGTCGAACGTGAGGTGGACGACGCCGGGATCCCTCCCTCCCACCTCCAGGGGCCCGCCGTCGAAAGTGGCCTCGACTGAAGGGGTCACCAGCTCCGGTGTCGCACCGGCGGTGCCGGCTCCAGCGAGGAGCGCCCCTCCCAGCACCAGTGCGACCGGCCGCCAGGAGCGGGCCACGTCAGGTCGTCCCGTAGATGCGATCGCCTGCATCGCCGAGGCCCGGGACGATGTACCCCACCTCGTTCAGGCGCTCGTCGACCGCTGCCGTCCATATCGCCACTTCGGGATGCGCCTCCTGGAGGGCGGCAATGCCTTCCGGGGCGGCCAGGAGGCAGAGGAACCGGATAGCCGACGGGCTGTCGGCCGCCACCCGGTCGAGTGCCGCTATGGCCGAGTTGCCGGTGGCCAGCATCGGGTCCACCACGATGACCATCCGACCCTCCAGAGGCGGGAACTTGCAGTAGTACTCGACCGCCTCAAGGGTCTCGTGGTCGCGGTAGAGCCCCACATGGCCGACCCTGGCCGACGGCAGCACCTGCAGGACCCCGTCCAGCAGGCCGTTGCCGGCCCTGAGGATTGAGACCACCACCGGATCCTCGACCAGCTCCGGTTGGCGGGTCTCGACCAACGGGGTGGTTATGGACACGTCGTGGAGGGCCAGCTCACGTGTCACCTCGTAGGTCAGGAGGAGGCTGGTCTCGGTCAGCAGTTGCCGGAACCGTTCGCTCGAGGTGCTGGCCCGGCGCATCTGGGTCAACTTGTGCGCCACCAGCGGATGGTCGATGACGTGGAGTTCGGGCATCTGCTCACCCTATGTCTCCCTGTGGACGGGGCCAGACCCGGGTCGAAGGCAGGGATATCGACATATTTGATGGTCCCGTGAGAGTACTGGTCCTTTACACAGGGTGAAAGTGGGCCTACCGTCTCGTTCGCCGTGCAGACATGCCCGGCACCCGCCTCAATGAGCACCTCCACCCTCGCGCTTAGCGCCGTAGACGAGTCACCCTGGACCTCGGAAGAGGCCTGGGTGGGCACACGTCGCCCTGTTCTGGAGGCGCACGCCCTTCCAGCCGCCGCCTACTCCGACGAGCACTTCTTCGACGTGGAGCGCGAGACGGTCCTGGCCACATCCTGGGTCTGCGTTGGCATCCATGACGAGCTGTCCGCACCGGGTAGCTCGATTGTCCGTGAGGTCGCTGGCAGGTCGGTGATCATCACCCGCAATGCCACCGGCGAACTCCGAGGCTTCCTGAATGCCTGCAGGCACCGAGGCACCCAGCTGCTCGACGGGGACTGCACGCTCGGATCCACGATCAGGTGCCCCTACCACCGTTGGGGCTACGACCTGGATGGGAACCTGGTGTCCACGCCCCAGTTCGCCGACGCCGGCGTTGACAGCTTCGACAAGGGCGAATACGGCCTCCACGCCGTGCGCGTGGCGGTCTGGCAGTTCCTCGTGTTCGTCTGCCTCTCCGACGAGACCCCGGGTATCGACGCCTGGTTCGGCGACCTCGGCCAGCGTCTGGCCGGCTACCGGCTGGCGGACTGGCACAGCCACCAGAACCTGACCATTGAGATCGAAGCCAACTGGAAGCTGGTCTCCGAGAACTTCCAGGAGTACTACCACCTGCCCTGGGTTCACCCTGAGCTGGCAAGGGTCTCCCGGGTCCCGGACCACTACCGCTACCAGGGTTCCGGCATGTACTGCGGCCAGACCACGACGCCCATATCCAGCGACGAGCGTGGCGACTGGGACACCATGGCGCCAGCGGAGGGCCTCGGCCCCTCCGACTCGGCCAGCGGGCGCTTCATCGCCCTTTTCCCGAACGTCCTTCTCAGCATCCTCCCAAACCACGCCTTCGTCGTACGTCTCGAGGCGGTCGCCCCGGGCATCACCCGTGAAACCTGCAGCTGGTTGCTGCCCCCGACCACCGACAACGTGCCGGACGCCGACTTCGCAGTCACCCGTGACTTCTGGTTGGACATCAACGCAGAGGACATCGACATCGTCCAACGGGGCCAGCTGGGCCTGACCACCGGCGGCTACACCCCCGGCCGTCTCTCTCCACGCTTCGAGGAACCACTGCACCGATTCCACAACATGCTCGCCGACCGGTTCAACGGGATCACACGTATCCCCGACGGTGACGAATCAGATGACCAGCCGCTCTACGGCACCGGGATCAACCCGTTGCCGTGGCGCATGGCGGGTAGCCAATCAGAGAAGGGGAATTAGCCCATGGGGAAGCGACCCGCGAAGTACTCAGCAGCAGCGCTGATCAAGCACGGTCTGACACGAGGCGACTGGCCACGGATGTGGCGCCGTCCCGAGATGCGCGACTCCTACGACGTCGTCATCATCGGTGCCGGACTGCATGGCCTCGCCACGGCCTACTACCTGGCCGAGAACCATGGCATCACCAACATCGCGGTGGTCGACAAGGGGTATGTGGGTGGTGGTGGCTCCGGCCGCAACACGGCCATCGTTCGCTCCAACTACCTCACACCCGAGGGAGTTGCCTTCTACGACCGTTCGTTGTCCCTCTACAAGACAATGGCCAACGACCTGAACCTGAACGTCATGTTCTCCGAGCGGGGTCACCTCACGCTGGCCCACACGGATTCGGCGCTGCGCACGATGCACTGGCGGGCCGAGGTGAACAAGCTCCAGGGCATCGACTCGAGCGTCATCGATCCGCAGGAGGTCAAGAAGCAGGCCCCCAGCCTCGATGTCTCGGACAACACCCGCTACCCGATCCTCGGAGCGCTCCACCACCCCCCGGGCGGCATCGTCCGCCACGACGCAGTGGTCTGGGGCTATGCCCGGGGTGCTGACCACCACGGCGTCCACATCATCCAGGAGACCGAGGTCCTCGACATCACCGTCGAGGGCGGATCCGGACCCGGCGGTAAGGGTGCCGGCGGCAAGGTCACCGGCGTCAAGACCAGCCGGGGCGACATCAGCGCTCCCGTCGTCGTGAACTGCACGGCAGGGTGGGCATCGCTCATCTCCAACATGGCCGGTGTACCGCTGCCCATCACCACCCACCCCCTGCAGGCTGCGGTCACGGAGCCCTGCAAGGTATTCCTGCCGACCGTGGTCGTATCCGGCTCGCTGCACGTCTACGTCAGCCAGACCGACCGTGGCGAGCTCGTGTTCGGAGCGTCGGTGGACCCGGTGGGTACCTACCGGGTGAACGGCACGCTGGAGTTCACAGAGGAACTTGCCGGACACGTGCTGGAACTGATGCCGGGCATCTCCAAGATGCGTCTGCTCCGACAGTGGTCGGGCCTCTGCGACATGACCCCGGACTACTCCCCTGTCATGGGCTTCACGCCCGTAGAGGGCTACCTGGTCGATGTCGGCTGGGGTACATACGGATTCAAGGCCGGCCCGGTGGCTGGCGAAACCCTTGCGGAGACGATCGCCACCGGCCGCACTGCGGACCTGATCTCTCCGTTCGGAATAGAGCGCTTCACCCACGGGGACCTCGTGGGCGAAAAGGGCGCAGCGGCGGTGGGTCACTGATGATCGTTGTTCCTTGTCCAAACTGCGGTCCCCGGAACTCCGGCGACCTTCGCAACTGCGGGGAGAACATTCCCCGTCCCGACCCCTCGACGGCCTCGCTCGTCGAGTGGCGTGAGTACCTCTATATGCGGGAGAACCCCGCAGGCTGGGTCTCCGAGACCTGGTACTGCCGGGGCGGATGCCGCCGTTACTTCACCGTCCAGCGCAACACCATGACCAACGAGATCCGCGGTCAGGAGGCGTCATGAGCAACAGACTCCCAGCACAGGCCGGCGAGGTCATCGACAGGTCCACAAGCCTGACCTTCACCTGGAACGGCACGACCATGACGGGCTTCGACGGCGACACCATCGCCTCTGCGATCGCCGCCAGCGGTACCGACGTGTTCGCACGCAGTATGAAGTACCACCGTCGACGCGGCATCGTGACCGCAGACCACTGGGACCCGAACCTGTTCGTTCAGGTCGGTGACGAGCCGAATGTCCGGGCCGGCAGCCGCCACCTCGAGGCAGGCATGGTCGTCAGTTCCCAGAATGTGTGGCCGAGCCTCCGGTTCGACCTGGGTGCCGTCAACCAGTTGGTGGCGCGCTTCCTGTCAGCGGGCTTCTACTACAAGACGTTCATGCGTCCCGCCTTCCTCTGGCCGGTGTACCAGAAGGTCCTGAGGAAGTTCGCCCCGGGTGGCGAGATCCACTGGAAGACCAGCACGCACGGTGACTACGACAAGAGGTACGTCCACCCGGACGTCCTCGTCGCCGGTGGCGGTCCCGCCGGGATGGGGGCAGCGTTGGCTGCCGCCGACGCCGGCGCATCGGTCCTCCTGGTCGAGCAGTACGGCGACCTGGGTGGCCACCTCAGATGGGGCGACGACGAACAGCGGGCGAAGGGTGCCGAGCTGGCAGCCGCCTGCCGTGCGCACGCCGGAATCGAGGTTCTCGTGGATTCCACGGTGACCGGCCGCTACGACCACAACTGGGTCGCCATCATGCAGCGGAGCCACGCCATTGCCCCCGAGCGCCTCCTCAAGGCCCGTGCGGGCGTACTGGTCGTGGCCCCCGGTCTGGTGGAGCGTCCCTACGTGTTCGCCGGCAACGACACACCCGGCGTCATGCTCTCCGGAGCCGTTCGCCGGCTCGTCAACATGTGGGCGGTCAAGCCCGGGAACAAGGCCGTGGTGCTGAGCGCCAATGCCGATGGAGACGCCACGGTGGCTGACCTGGAACGGATCGGCGTTGAGATCGTCGCCGTCCTGGACGCCCGCAAGGGCGAGACCATCGTGTCGGTCGAGGGTGGTGGCCGTGTCTCGAAGGTCACGGTCAGCGACGGACGGACGCTCAATGCCGACCTGGTCGTGACGGCCACAGGCTGGACGGCTCCCACCTCCCTGTTGAACATGGGGGGCGACAGGCCCGTCTACGACGCAACAGCGGCCCGCTACTTCTCCAACTCGCTGCCAGCCAACATCATCGCCACCGGTGGAATCACCGGCGACGGGTCAACCGACGAGCTGACGGCGCATGGGCGTGCCACCGGCGAACTGGCGGCCAACCGTGCTCTTCGACGCCGGCACGACCGGGTGTCACAGACCGTCCGGGCCACCACCCCCACATGGGAGAAGCCGGCCGAGCAGGACGACAACAGGTCGCCGTTGGCCCGAGCACCCCATCCGGAGTGCTACCGCAGCTCAACGCACGGCATGGTCGACTTCTCGGAGGATGTTTCCTCCAAGGACCTCATCCAGGCCTCCAAGGAGGGCTTCGACTCGATCGAGCTCATGAAGCGGTACACCACCGTGACCATGGGCCCGTCCCAGGGCAAGTTGGAGACGGTGAACGCCGCCTCCGTGCTGGCCGAAGCCAACGGCGTGACCATGGCCGAGATCGGGACCACCGTGTGGCGCCCGCCCTACGCACCCATTTCGCTGGGTGCGTTGGCCGGACGAATCCACGAGCCTGTGCGTCGCTCCGCCCTCCAGGACTGGCACGATGCCCATGGCGCCGCTCCGCTCCTGGCAGGACAGTGGCTCCGTCCGGACCACTACGGCGATGCCATGGCCGAGGCGGCCAACGTGAGGAACAACGTCGGCCTGATCGATGTCACCCCGCTCGGCAAGCTGGACCTGCGCGGCCCTGACGTCTCCAAGCTCCTGGAGCTCGTGTACGTCAACAAGTGGTCGAAGCTCGAGGTCGGTCGCGTGAGGTACGGCGCGATGGTGGCAGAGGACGGCGTCGTCTCAGATGACGGCGTGACCGCCCGCCTCGGCGAGAACCACTGGCTCATGACCTGCACCTCATCGGGTGCCGGAGCAATCTGGGAGATGCTCGAGGACTGGCTGCAGACAGCCCACCCGGAGTGGGACGTTCACGTCACCGCCGTCACCGGCGGCCTCACCAGCATCAACGTTGCCGGCCCGAAATGCCGGACGCTCCTGGAGCGCGTCGTGGAGGGTGTCGACCTTTCCGGCGATGCCTTCCCGTACTTCAGCGTGCGCAACGGCACGGTGGCCGGGGTGGCTGACTGCATAATCTGGCGGATCGGCTTCACCGGTGAGCTCTCCTACGAGCTGCACGTCCCATCGGGTCACGCACTCCACGTGTGGGAGACCCTTCTGGAACAGGGCGAGGACCTGGGGTGTGCACCGTTCGGCATAGAGGCGCAGCGGATCCTTCGTCTTGAGAAGGGCCATTACATCGTGGGCCAGGACACCGACGGGCTCAGCAAGGCCCCGACGGCCGGCCTGGGTGGCCTCGTGAAGCTGGACAAGCCGGACACCATTGGCCTGCCCGAGCTGAAGGCCGCCTACGAGCGAGACGACCTTCCGATCCTGGTCGGCCTACAGACCGACGATCCGACCATCGTTCCGACGGAGGCCTCCCAGATCGTGGACGGTGACACCGCCACGATCATGGGGAGGATCACATCCAGCCGGATGTCACCGAACCTCGGCAGGTCGATCTGTCTCGCACAGGTCCATCCCTCGCTGGCAGCCGCCGGCACATCGGTAACCGTGCTGCTCGCAGACGGCAGGCGGGTCACCGCCACCGTCCAGGAACACCACGCCCATCTGGATCCGGAAGGAGCACGCCAGCGTGTCTGAGATCAGCTTCAAGAGCCCTGTCGACGTCGGTCCGCTCACCTCCCCCGACGGGAGCGTGACGGTCGCCGACGCCGCATCCACAACCAAGGTCCAGGTCCGGGCAGGGGCCGATACGGCTGCCGCAGCGGCCCTGGGCGTGTCCTACGGAAGCAGCCAGCAACGACCCGAGGGCGCCCTGGTGTGTGGCACCCGTCCCGATGAATGGACCATCTACGGAGCTGCCGGTCAGGCGGCCGCCATCTCCGCCACGATTCCCACCGAGGGCTTCGTCACGGTCATCGACATCACCCACGGTCGGGCCATGCTGCGGATCAGTGGTTCGAACGCCACGTCGGCACTGAGCAAGATCTGCAACCTGGATCTGGGCAATGAGCTCACCCCGAACGGTGCCGTCTTCTCGGCCTCTGTCGGCGGCGTGGGCTGCGACCTCGTGCGCGACGACCAGAACGGCGAGACGTCGTTCCTGATCGGCTGCGAGCGGTCCTTCGGCAGGTTCCTGTTCATTGCCGTGGCAGATGCCTGCACCGAGTTCGGCGTGCAGATCCCCGCAGGCTGGGAACTGCACGGGCACTAGCCACACCACGATCATCGGGTACGACGCTCCGGCGTCGTACGGCGACAGGTCCATTGCCGGCGTGCCCTAGGGTGCCCCGGCGATGGATCTCGCCGGTTTTCCCGCCACAGAACAAAAGGCCCTACTGGCTGCCGGCCGGGCATCGTGTCGTGAGCTACTTGCCGCCTGCCACAACCGGGCCGAGTTGACAGAACCGGTGGTGAACGCCATCCCCACCGTCGACTGGGAAGCTGCCGAGGCGCTGGCCGGCCATCTGGACGACGATCCCTCCTTTATGCAGGACGCCCCGCTGAGGGGCCTCGTCACTGCCCACAAGGACCTCTCCGACACTGCCGGAATGCGAACTACCTACGGTTCGCCGATCTTCGCAGACCACTTTCCAGATGTTGATGCTCCCCTCGTGGCGCACCTCCGTCGGTGCGGCCTCATCACAGTGGGCAAGACCAACACGCCGGAATTCGGAGCGGGCTCCCACACCTTCAACCCGGTGCACGGCCTGACACGCAACCCGTGGAATCCAGCGCTGAGTGCCGGGGGTTCCAGCGGTGGGGCCGCAGTTGCCCTCGCCTGCGGGTCGGTATCGGTCGCCGGCGGGTCAGACCTTGGCGGGTCCCTGCGCAATCCGGCATCCTTCAACGGCGTCGTCGGGCTACGCCCCACCTCCGGGTCCATGCCGCATGACGTGGCGGTGGACCACAGGATCCAGATGCCCACATCGGGGCCGATGGGACGCACCGTGGCGGATGTGGCCCTTCTGCTGGGCGCCATGACCGGCGTGGAGGTATCCGCCACCCCAGCCACCCACATGCCCCGTGTGGCGTTCTCACCCGACCTCGGAGACCTGCCCCTGGACCCCGAGGTTCGGGCGGCCACCCAGCGGGCGGTCGACGTCCTGGCCGATGCCGGTTGGGACATCGTGGAGGCGTGTCCCGACCTTTCCGGCGCCGACATCTGCTTCGAGGACCTACGCGGCCTCGCCAAGTCGCTCACCTCGTCCGGTCTCGCCGACGACGAACGTGTGAAGGCCACCGTCCGCTACGAGATCGGGGTCGGGCTGAATCTGGTTGCCGAGGACCGGGCGCTCGGGTCTTTCAGTCGGATAAGCAAGGCTTTGCGCACCGAGGACTGGCTGCGGGAGAGTTGGTCCCAGTTCTTCTCCGTTGGCCGTTTCGACCTGCTCCTCAGCGCCACCAGTCAGGTTCCGCCCTTCCCCGTCGGCATGGAATGGGTCACGGAGGTAGGCGGTGTGCAGTTGGACCACTACACGACCTGGATGCGTTCCTGCTCCCGGATAACCGTGCCGGGTGGACCATCCATGTCGCTACCGGCCGGGTTCACGGACCGTGGCCTACCCATAGGAATCCAACTCTCGGGCCCGAGGGGCATTGACCACTCCCTGATCGCCCTGGCCGCCGCAGCTGAAGAGGTACTCGGCCAGTGCCCGGCCCCTGATATCGGGGCACTTGCAGTCCTGGATCCAGCCAGCCTCCCGCCCGGACCCCTCGGCTGAGCACAGACCCAGATCCAGCCAGCCGGAGCACCTGTGTCCCATGACCCCGGTTGGTGATTGCTACGGGTCGCGGCGGGGACATAGATTGCGCGCGTCAAGGCCACCCCTGGTGGTTCCACCCCACCGCCATCGCCTCTCCGGATGCGGCGACGGTACGGCCCGACTGTGGAGGTCAGGTCGATGGCAGCATCACCCCAGCCGCTCAGGATCTGGCACACGGTCGTTCCGCCCGCGTGGATTGACTACAACGGGCACCTGAACGAGGGCTACTACGGGGTTGCGTTCGGCGATGCCTCCGACGCCCTGTTGGACCACCTCGGATTCGACGATGGCTACCGGGAAACGCACGGGACCTTCTACACCGTAGAGACCCGCATCCGCTTCCTCCGCGAGGTCCACGAGGGTTCGGAGATCCAGGCATCCACGCTCCTCCTGGGGGCCGACGAGAAGCGCCTGCACGTACACCACGACCTGCACGCTGACGACTCACCGGATCCGGTGGCCACCCAGGAGACGATGATGCTCCACGTGGCCCATGGCCCTGACGGCCCCGGGGTGGCACCCATGTCCGAACCCCTGCTGGGACGCGCTCGGGCCCTGGCCGCACTGCATTCCACGGTCCCGGCAGGTGATCACGTGGGCCGTGGCGTGAGGACCCTGCGATGAGTACCGCCTCGTCCGGCGGATCGGCGGCATTCAACAGCCCTGCACGGCCCTCGGCCATCTCATCGCTGCTTGGGGTCTGGGCGCTGTTCCTGGCGTTCCTCCTCCTGCAGGTGGGAAACGGCCTCCAGCGCATCCTCCTGCCGATGCGAGCTGAGTCGGAGGGATTCGGCGCCGGTTCGATGGGGCTCGTAATGGGTGTCCACTTCGCCGGCTACCTGCTCGGCGCCAAGGGCATCCCGAGGGCACTCTCCTCTGTAGGCCATATCCGCGTCTTCGCCGCCCTGGCCTCGACGGCCTCGACGGCCGTACTCATCAATGCCGTGCTGGTGCTGCCGGCCAGTTGGGCAGCCGTCTACTTCATCGGTGGAGTTTGCAACGCAGGCGTCTTGGTGATCCTGGAGAGCTGGCTGAACGACCGGGCAACCAACGAGACCCGCGGCAGCATCCTCGGCGCCTACATGATGATCATGATGGGCGGAACTGCAATTGGCCAGCTCCTCCTGAACCTCGGGGACCCGGCCGGCTTCGAGCTGTTCGTGCTCTCTTCTGTTCTGATCTCCCTCGCCGTGGTACCCGTGACCCTCTCGGCATCGACGGCGGCGCCCATTCCGAGCCGGGAGACAATGCCTCTCCGGGAGCTCTACCGGACCATCCCGGCCGCCGTGGTCGGCATCATGCTGTGTTCGTTCGTCCAGTCGGCTTCCACCTCGATGGCGGCCGTCTACGGGACGGCGTCAGGGCTGGGTGCCGGACGTATCACCCTCTTCACGTCTGGCGCCGTCATCGGCGCCATCACACTTCAAATCCCGTTGGGACGCCTCTCGGATCGCCACCCCCGGCGTGCGGTCATCATGATCGTGGCTGCCATTTCGTGCGCCCTGGCTGTGGCGGGAGCACTCACACCGGCATCGAGTCTGGTCATCCTCTTCGTGAACCTGACGTTCGGCGCGTTCGTGTTCCCCCTCTATGGCCAGTTCATTGCCCTGGCGAACGACTGGGTGCCACAGGAGAAGCGCGTGGCGGCCGCCTCGACCCTGGTGCTCGCGTCGAGCTTCGGTGCAATGGCGGCGCCGCTCAGCATCGGCGTCGCCATCGAGGCCTTCGGCCCGAGTGCCTACTTCTGGTCATTGGCCATCTGTCTTGCCGTCCTGACCCTCTACATGGCCTACCGGGTGCGGGTCCGTCAGGCCGTGCCCGTCGAGCGCCAGTCGACCTTCCAGCCGGTCCTTGCACGATCGGGCGAGATTGCACACTCGGTGGGTCGATGGGTCCTGCATCCACTGGCCGGGTGGCACCACCACCACGACGCGCACGACTCCGAGGTCGACGAGCGGCATCCCAGCCACGGCATCTGGCCCACCGACGGTGCCGGAGGCTGACCGGCCCACGCCGCCCGGCTGGTCAGTGGATGCGTATCCATCTTTCCAGCCTGATGCCGGAGGCCGCGTCAGCCGGCCACACTCCCGCCGGCCAGTCCCCAACCAGCACCCAGGCGTCCCGGCCCACGGAACCTTCGGCGTTTGTCCAGCGGGTGGCCACCTCGCACGGTGACGGGGTGCCCTCCGGAGCCGTGACCTGGGAGAACATCGGACCGGGTGCCCAGGCTGTCGGGACCCCGGCCGTGCTGTCCCAGCGCTCGAAGGCATCCTCGCCGAGCGTCAGGGCCAAAGTTGCATCGTTGACAGGTCCGTAGTCGGCCAGGGTCTGGAGGCGGGCCACCTCGGTCAGGAACCAGGCGTGGTCGCCATAGGTGGTGGTGGCCAGGATCGCCCCCGGAAGGTCACCGTCGCTGCGCCGCCAGCCAGCCATCTCCAGGCCGGTGTGGTCGTTTATCCATGCCAACTGGCGCACGAACGCCGACAGCCCATCGTCGACCCGGTCTTGCTGTATCCACCGACGGCGTTGGAAGAACTGCACCCCGGCAGTCTCGCCCGCTGCCACGATCTGAGCCATACCGGACACAGTTGCCACCGGACCCGGCGTTCAGGCGACGCCAAGGATTCCCAGAGCCCGCTGCACCGCATCATCGTCGGCCAGGTCCTCATCGCGTTCCACCTGGGCCAGCATCGTGCGACGCCGGAGGAAGTCCTCGGGTTCGACGATCCGCTCGTGGTCGGCCATGACCATCACCTCGGCCTCGGTGAACGGCACCAGGCCACCCATGGGATCACCGAGGGACCTGTCCTCTCCCACAAGGTCCAGGGCCTGGAAGGCTCGCATGCCCTGTCTCCGCCACAGGGTTGCTGCCACACCGGGATCCATGCCGAGCTCGGCCGAACGCTCCGTGAACCGCCGTCTGGCGGTACGCCCGGGTTCGCCGTACCAGCGTGTGGGCGGCGTCATCGGGCTGAGCCCGCACTCCCGGGCCCCGGCGACGACCTCCTCGCCGACATTCAGGCAGTCCG
>Ga0209089_10000747_pt1 | contig 29444 bp, 28 predicted proteins | sample ArcticOcean_MG_C_FD_187431 | JGI IMG/M metagenome (GOLD analysis project Ga0209089, IMG submission 187431) | Marine microbial communities from western Arctic Ocean - ArcticOcean_MG_CB2_150 (SPAdes) (version 2) | ecosystem: Environmental > Aquatic > Marine > Oceanic | place: Arctic Ocean: Canada... | reverse complement strand
ATCGGAGGACAGGCCGTCGGACCAGTGTTAGCTGGGTTCATGTTCGATGCCACTGGCTCGTATCTAATGCCTTTACTAGTGTTCGCTGGCGTAGCGTCGTCGGCTGGTGTGCTAGTCTTGTTTGCTACACCGCCGAGACTAGTCGAATCAAAGCCCGATCCGATAGATCCAAGCTCTTAAAAGTGTTTGATGAGCCGGTTCTACGCTATCCCGGAAAGTGCCCGAGTATCTCACCACTGGATATGACCTTATGATTAAGGGTATTTGCTCAATCTAGGCACAAACCCTTGACATAATAACTTCCTGCATGCTACAATAGAGAAGCGTTTTCAGAAAAGTTTCTGAGGGCGCTCTTTTTTTGCCCTGCGACAAAGATGAAATAAGCCCACTCAAACGAGTGGGCTTTTCTTGTCCTCGGCCACCTCACATCCAACTCACGGTACTTCAAAGGTTGAGGCACTCAGTGCTTATCAGTGATAAGTAGTTTGAAGTCTTTAATTAAGCTGTTTGGATATGAATTCCGTAACTACCTTCACGAACTCGTCTACCTCCAGCCCAGCCTCCCTAGCCCAGCCATGGCCCTTTCCTTTAATCATCGGGATCTTGTCCGGGACACTGCTATTTTACTAATTAATAAGATTTCCTGTACAAGGCTTCTTCTTATTGCGATCGTGGCTTCCAATCTGAAAGGCTAGCATTTTCATAATAAAGTCGCGAATTCACCAAAACTCTGGAATATTTAACACCGCCGACAGCAATTTGATTAATTAGTTCATGAATCGAGTACCTGCGATCATCTAATAAACACCGAGGTTTACGAATAATATTCTTAAGGCAATTTAAATTACCAAATTCCTCTAAAGTTTCAAATCTATCATCCGCGTTTCGAAAATTGACAGTGACCCGTTAAACCTGCGCCTAGCTTATGCCTATGGACAGGCTAGTTATGTCAATTTGCCGTTCCTATTTGTCAAAACATTACATAACGTATCTTGTGCGAACCAATCAGTATTGTTGTTTCTTCCGCTGGCCTTTATCTTGGGTATCGGTCTCGTTAATCGGCCTTTCCACGAGGACTGTGCGCTGTAAGCCCCGTAGCGCGGTTTTTATTCTTAAAGTTGACCAGCTAGTCATTATTTTTGTCTTTTACCTAAAGAATTTTCCCAAAAACCCCCAAATGCCAACGGTCCGTTGACGGCCCGGATTTACGTTGGACAAAATCCAAAGTTGAAAGCCAAATCATATTTGCTACAACTAATTGGAGAAAACCATGACAATGTCCGGATCCATCAGGGTTGGAACTGCGGGAATTGCCGTCCGGGCTGCTAATAAAGGCCGGGCCAGGTTTCTGCTGTTCAAAGGCCGGGAAGACAACATGGGGAATTGCTATTTTGGCGGATGCGACGTTTCAGCGGTGGATGGGATGTCACTCATCCCCGGCGAGCTTATCCAGATAGAACTCAAGAACGCGATTCCAGCGTCTCAATTCTGGATCGACTCCGCCCACAACGGGGATCAGATAGATTTCATCGGCAATGAATGACGGTTTGGGCCGGGTAGGCCTAATGACTGTCGGCAGCTAGACGTTTTACGTTATGTAAAGCCGCCAGCGAAAACTGCTAGTTGCTGCCTGCTGAGCCAACAACTGTCAGCGGTCCATCAAGGGAGATGAGCAATTCCTCTATTTCGTGCAGCAAGTGGTCCAGGTTCCATCCCTGGGCCGCTGAAACTAAGATTCCAGACGCCACTTCTTGCATCGGCTGACCGTTGGGAATAATCCCTGCAATGTCGTCAGCCCTTTCAGATTCCTGAGCGGCCATAAGGTCCATCTTGTTCATCACCAACAGCCGGGGACGGTCTTCCAACCCCAGGTCTTTCAGTGTTTTTTGCACCACCAAGGTCTGCTCTTGGGCCTTGGGGTGGGTGACGTCAATCACGTGGAGCAGGATGTCGGACTCGCTTAGTTCTTCTAGAGTGGCCCGGAACGCGGCAACCACGCTAGGAGATAGCTTCTGGATGAACCCCACAGTGTCGCTAAGCAATAGGGGTGCGCCGGAGGGTAGCCGAATGCGCCTGGTAACCGGATCCAGAGTGGAAAATAGCTGGTCTGCAGCCGTCACTTTAGCGTCGCTTAGCGCGTTGAAAAGCGTGCTTTTACCGGCGTTGGTATAGCCAACAAGGGTGGCCATGGGGATGCTGGATTTCTTGCGACGCTCCATGTGGATATTCCGGCGTTTGCTCACGGCATCCAGTTCGGCCTTAATCTTTTTTAGCCGATTTCTCACCAGGCGGCGGTCGGTTTCAATCTGGGTTTCACCTGGGCCTCTGGTGCCGATTCCGCCTCCCAAACGCTCAAGGTGAGACCACTGGCCTGCCAGCCGAGGTAGCAAGTATTCATGCTGGGCCAGTTCCACTTGCAGCTTGCCCTCATGGGTGGAGGCATGCTGGCCAAACACGTCTAGAATCAACGCCGTTCGGTCAATTACCTTGCACTCAAGAGATTTTTCCAGGTTGCGTTGTTGCGCCGGGGTGAGTTCGTCGTCGAAGATAACCACGTCGGCTTCGAATTCGGTCATCAGTTCTCGAATCTCGTCAACCTTGCCGGAACCCACGTAGGTGGAGCCAAGGCGATTGGCCCTTTGAGTAACGCTACCGACAACCTGAGCGCCGGCGGTATTGGCCAGGTATTCAAGCTCAGAGAGAGTGTCTTCCAAAGACCATAGGTGCTCCCGGCGGTTCATCTCTACCGCAACGAGAATCGCTTTTTCCGGTTCGGGTTCCACCGGAATCGAGGAGAATTTTTCTCTCTTTGAAGAGCGTTCAGAACGTTTTGAGATATGGCCCTCTCTTGCCGAGTTTTCCTACTTTTCGGCGGGCGCCTATTTGCCCGCCGGTGCCTACTTGCCTGCGGGCGGTGGAATCTTCCAAGTCTCCATCCGCTGGCAGCCTTTTTCAACCTGCTCGTCCGGGGTGGTCAGGGACAGGCGGATATAACCCTCGCCGTATTTACCGTAGCTGGACCCAGGCGTGACCACAACGTCCAGTTCTTCCAGCAGCAACTGGGCCATTTCCGCGGAGGTATAACCCTCCGGAACCTTCGCCCAGATGTACAAGCTAGCACGGGGAACATCAACGCTCATGCCCATGGCCTGAACAGCCTTAATAACCCTGTCACGACGCCAAGTGTAGGCTTTCAGGTTGTCAGCCACACAGTCTTGAGGGCCTGTTAGAGCCTCCATGGCCATTTCTTGGACGGCCTGGGGGACGCCAGAATCTATGTTGGCCTTGATCTGGAACAGAGCCTTGATCATGTCAGCGTTGCCCACGGCCATTCCGATGCGCCAGCCGGTCATGTTGTAGCTCTTGGAAAGGGAGTGGAACTCCACGCCAATGTCTTTGGAACCGGCCACTTGCAAGTAGCTCATGGGCAGGTAGCCGTCATAGCCAACCTCGCTGTAGGCGGCGTCATGTAGCAGGGCAATGTCATTTTCTTTGCAGAACGCGATGGCCGACAGGTAGTCTTTTTCGCCGGCGGTGGCGCTGGTGGGGTTATTTGGGTAGTTCAGCCACATCACCTTGGCGGCACGGGCCACGTCAGCCGGGATGGCGTCATAATCAGGGAGCCAGCCATTCTTCTCGTATAGCGGCATGATGTGGGCTTCGGCCCCAGCGAACATTGTGCCGACGCCGTAGACGGGGTAAGCCGGGTCTGGAATCAGGGCGATGTCACCGGGATCCAAGAACGAAAATGCAGCGTGGGCGATTCCCTCTTTGGCACCAATCAAAGGTAGGATTTCGGTATCCGGGTCCAACTTCACGTTGAATCGAGTGTCGTACCACTGGGCAAAGGCCCGGCGCATCTCAGGCAGACCATCAGTCTCAGGGTAGCGGTGGTTGGGCGCGTGCTGTGCCGCAGTCAACAACCGGTCGATGATGGGCTGGGGGGTTGGGATGTCTGGGTCACCGATGCCAAAGGTAACTACGTCGGCTCCCGCGGCCCGCTTCTCAGCGATAATCCGCGAAATCTCTACAAAAGGATACGGGGACAGTTTCCCCAAACGGTCGGAAAATTTCACCATCTCGACTTCAGTTCTCCCTGTTTATTGATTGAATCGACCGTCTTACGGTCTCTCAAATTCATTTCTAGTAATTCCCAAATCGCGAATTATCGCGCTTAGGGTACCAGGTTTCAGGTCCCGGCTTCTCTAATTGGGTATGGTTGTTCGCTGGCGGTTGACAGGGTTGATCCAGATTTCGTGGTCGCCCCTAGCTGTTCGGTCAAACTCACACCCCAACCGGCGTAATCTTCTGGTTAACTCACGGTAGTTCAAACCGCTACGGTAAATTCTCCCGGAACATCAGTGCTCGTGGTCTCAATGGACATTGCTTCGACTTCCGGTGGCAGTGAGTCTCCATTAGACTTGTACGAATCTATGAATCCAGCCGCGACGCTTTGAAGGTTTTCCATTACTTCCGTGGGGGTATCGCCCCAAGCCCGGCAACCGGGCAATGACGGAACCTCGACCATGAATCGGTCTTCGGTCTCATCGCTGGGTTGGTGAATGACTAGTGAAAGTTTGTACAGTTTCATAATTGCATCCTCCGATACTAGGTCCATTCCCCGGAAAATACTTCTTCTGCGGGGCCTTCTAGGTAGACCTCACCTTGGCCGTCCCAGTCCACCTTGAGGGTGCCACCGGGCAGTGTTATGTCAACGGTGTGGCCGGTGTGCCCGTCAAGGATCGAAGCCACTGCGATGCCACAAGCCCCGGTGCCGCAGGCCAGAGTTTCTCCGGAGCCCCGCTCCCAAACGCGGGCAGTCAGGTGATCCCGGCTGTCTATATTCACAATCTCAAAGTTGACCCGCCGAGGAAAGATCGAATGAGTCTCCACTTTGGGCCCAACGGTCAGCAACGGGAAATCAGCCACCGGAGTGTCAATGAAGGTGACAGCGTGGGGGTTACCCATGGAAACAAAGCTCAACGGCAGGTCATGTCCGTCCATTTCAAAAGGGAATTCCAGCACCGGACCGGCTCCGTATTCTCCGGCAGGATCCAACGCCACTGGAACATCTGATGGGTTGAAGATTGGCAGGCCCATGGATACTCTTGCCCCGGTAACCAAGCCGTATTCAGTGATGGGCACGATGTTCCGAATGCCCGCTAGGGTCTCAACACTTACCGAGCTCGTTGAGCCGGAAACAATGCTGCGGTCAACGGCGTATTTAACGAAGCACCTGATGCCATTGCCGCACATCTCTGCCTCTGAGCCATCAGCGTTGAACATGCTCATCCGGAGGTCGGCTACTTCAGAGTCTTTAATCAGTATCAGACCGTCGCTGCCAACACCAAAATGGCGGTCGCTCATGCGGCGTGCCAACTCTGGCCAGTCGCGGTCTTCGGAGCGCGCATCGACATACACATAGTCGTTGCCAGCGCCGTGCATTTTAGTGAATTTCATGTCTGGGCTCCTAGTGGGACGGGAGGCTCATTGTAACACAGGGCTGGTCTCAGACAGGTACGCCGAAACCACCTCAAAAGCCTTTTCCAGTACGGCTGGATCTGCAGCATCCAGCCATGTAATACGGGGGTCTGAAGGCTTGAACCAGGTGTACTGGCGGCGGGCCAGCCGGTGGGTCTGGGTCTTAGTGCGGTCTACGGCTTCATCCAGCGACAATTCGCCGGTCAAGTGTTGACCCAGCTCCCGGTAACCAGGGCTATCCAGGGAGCCTTCCCCCATTGGGTATCCCGCCTCAGCCAGCCGTTCCACCTCCGCTAGGAAACCGGCCGCCATCATCGCGTCCACCCGGTCGTCGATACGCTTGTAGATGGCTTTTCGCTCCATAGTCAAGCCCAACACTAAATAATCGCCGGTCACAGGTTCTTTTTGGCCTAACTCGGACGGCTTCTGATTGGTGATGTGGAAGATCTCCAGAGCCCGGATTACCCGACGCACGTTCCGGGCGTCTAGGGCGTCGGCGCGGACGGGGTCGATCTGGCGCAACCGGTCATGTAGTAACTGACCGCCGCCATCAGCCCCAGCTTCTGTTTCTAGGGCGGCCCGGAACTCGGGATCCGGCGGGACTGCGGGGACAGACTGGCCTTCCAGCAAAGCCCACACATACTGGCCTGTGCCGCCCGCAGCCAGGGGCAGTTTACCCCGGCTGATTATGTCATCTGCCGCAGCTTGGGCCAGGGGCAAGAAAGCGCCCAGCCCAAAGGATTCGGAGGGTAGTAAGAGGTCAAGTAGGTGGTGGGGCACAAGTGCTAGTTCTGCCGGAGTTGCTTTGGCCGTGCCGATGTCCATTTGTTTATAGACTTGGCGGCTGTCGGCGTTGATGACCTCGCCGTTAAACCGCTGGCACAGTTCCACGGCCAAGGCGGTCTTGCCCACGGCGGTGGGGCCAACTACGGCGATTCGGGGTCGAGTATTGGTCGGCACGTCAGAAACTACGCTTCAAAAAGGTCTGACTGTGCCTAGGCCTTGGCTTTAACTACGGCAGTGGCTACCTGAAGAAACTGGTCGGCCTGGAGCGCCGCTCCGCCAATCAGTCCGCCGTGGATGCAGTCTTGGGCCGCGTAATCACCGGCGTTGCCACCGTTCATGCTACCGCCGTAAAGCAGGGAGATGTTGTCGGCTGCGCCTGAGAAGATTCTGTGTAGGGTCTCTAGAATCACCCCACCAATGATCTCAGCGGCAGTCTCCGGGGTGGCCGACTGGCCAGTTCCAATGGCCCAGATTGGCTCGTAGGCGACGATTAGACCGGTGGCGTCGCTAATTCCCTCGAGTCCCGCGCGGACCTGCCCGCTGATGAAGTCTGAGGCTTGACCGGCCTCCCTCTGTTCCAGGGTCTCGCCGACACACATGATGGGCCTCAATCCGGCTGCTTGGGCTGCTTTGACCTTGAGGTTGACCGATTCGTCGGTCTCGGCAAACATTTGGCGGCGTTCCGAATGGCCGATAATCACGTAGTCGCAGAGTCCCTGCAGCATCCCAGGCGAAACCTCACCAGTAAATGCGCCAGACTCCTGGAAATGCATGTTTTGAGCGCCCACTTTGACCGCAGAACCCTTGATCGCATCGCTGACAGCGACCAGGGATATGGCCGGCGGACAGAGCACCAATTCTACACCCGTGACTCCGGCGGCGCCGTCTCGCACTCCAGCGGCCAAGGCTCCGGCTTCCGAGACAGTTGTGTTCATTTTCCAGTTTCCAGCGACTACTAGGTCAGGCATGGGACTATCTCCAATTTTCTTTTGTGGTTGGGAGTGCGAATCGGCTACGGGCCGAACTTGGTCATTTTCCCAGCGTGGGAAAGGCCTTGGACCATTACGCTGGTGGCCGGTATGCTGCCGATGGAGCCCAGGGGGCAGGCACGTTCGTCAAACGTTGGCACGCCCTCGCCTTTGGTCAGCTTGGAATGCAGCATGAACGGCACTGGATGCCAGCTATGGGCAGCCATTATCGCCGGTGTGGAGTGGTCACCGGCGACCATCAAAACGTCCGGTTCCAGCTCGAGTATCTCAGGTATAAACAGGTCCAGTTCTTCCAGACAACGCACCTTGGCGTCAAAGTCGCCATCTTCTCCGGCGGCATCGGCCGGCTTGTAGTGAATGAAGAAGAAATCGTGCTTGTCCCAGTTGGCCCTGAGAGTATCCATCTCAGCAGCAAAGTTCTTGCCAGTGGGAATGACATTCATTCCGGCCACAGTGGCCAGACCACGGTACATTGGGTAGGCGGCGATGGCTGCCGGGTCCAGCCGGTACACCTCACCCATGGGAGGCAGTGACGGCATCTGGGCAAAGCCCCGCAACAACAGCATGTTGGCCCTTTCTTCTTCGGCCATCAACTTCGCTGCCTGCTTCACAAACTCGTTGACGATGTCGGCAGTTTTCTGGGCTTCTGGCTTTATCGCTTTCACTTCCAAGGCTTTGGCACCAGTGACCTGAGGGTCGGTCTCGGTGACCAACTCAGAGAGACCTTCACCGCGTAGGCGCAGCACAAATCTGTAGTCTTGGACGGAGAAAACATCCAACTGAACACCCGGAATCTCTATTCGGTCTAGGCGTTCGCAGATGGGAGCGCTGAATTCGGTGGGTATCCGGCCAGCGCGGCGGTCAACCAGCAGACCATCGCCGTCAACGAGGCAGAAGTTGCCCCTGGTAGCCACGTCACCCGGTTGCAGCTCGACCTCAATGCCCAGGGCTTCCAATGCCCCGCGACCAATCTGATGCTTCAGTGGGTCGTAGCCAAAGAGGGCCAAGTGGCCAGGTCCGCTACCGGGAGCCACACCGGGCAATACTGGGGTGGTCACGCCGCAGGCGCTCTTCTGAGCCAGTGCATCTAGGTTGGGAATATGGGCGGTTTCCAGCTCTGATTTGCCGGTGTCCGGATGGGCTAAACCGCCCAAGCCGTCGGCAACTAACAACACTATCTTAGTCGGTGTCTTGGTGTAACAATCTCTTAATTCTTCTACATCTATCACTGGTTATTTCCTCGTGTTTGGGCCTAATAATTCCCAAGCTGTTCTCTCGCCGTACAGCTTATCACCGATGGCTGAGTCGCCTGATTTTAATTAAACGTCTGGCAGGGCAGCAATGCCCGGTAGTTCCTTGCCTTCAAGGAATTCCAGGGACGCGCCGCCGCCGGTGGACACGTGCGTCATCTTATCCATCAGGCCCAGTTCTTCGATCGCCTCGGCCGTGGAGCCTCCGCCAACGACGCTGGTAACGTAGTCTAGCTTGGCAATGGCCTCGGCCACAGTTCGGGTTCCAGCGCTGAACCGAGGCATCTCAAAGACTCCCATGGGTCCGTTCCAGATTATGGTCTTGCACTTGCTGAGAGCCTCGGCAAAATCCTGGGCTGAAGATGGAGCAATATCCATGATGTACCAGCCGTCTGGAACGTCGCCTACGTGCATGACATCGGTTTCTCCGGGGTCGGCGGCAAACTCGTTGGCAATGACTACGTATTCTGGCAGATGGACTTCTATGTTAGCTGCTTCAGCCCGTAGCATGATCTCGCGGGCGAATTCCAGACGGTCTTCTTCAATCCTAGAATCGCCGGTCAAATAACCCATCGCGTTCAAGAAAGTGACACACATACCACCGCCGATGAACAGGTGGTCCAGGTCTTCCAGTAGGTTATCCAGCAGCAGAATTTTGTCGCTGACCTTGGCACCGCCCATCAATGCGGCCAGGGGTTTTTCCGGAGACTCCAAGGCTTTGCCCATCTCTTCTACTTCACGCTGGACCAACAGTCCCATGGCCGAGGGCAGGAACTTGGTTATACCGTCAGTGGATGCGTGGGCCCGGTGGGTAACGGCAAAGGCGTCCATCACGAAACAGTCCACCGAGTCGGCTAGTTCACAGGCAAAAACGCCGTCGTTCTTCTCCTCGCCCGGGTGGAACCGCAGGTTCTCCAGCAGGACCACATCACCGGGAGCCATGGCGGCGATTGCTTCGGCCACCACGGGGCCGGTGATCTCCGGCAGGCTCTTTACGGGGCGCTCCAGCAAGTACGCTAACCGGTCTCCAACGGGGGCCAGCCGCAGATCTTCTACAACCTCGCCTTTGGGGCGGCCCAGGTGGGAGCAGAGCACAACCTTGCTGCCCTGCTCAATTAGATACTTGATGGTGGGTAGAGTGGCCCGCAGCCGCTGGTCATAGAGGGATATTCCCTCAATTCCCTGGTCGATTGGCACATTGAAATCCACTCGCACCAGCACTCGTTTGCCAGCCACATCAAGCTGGTCCAGTCTACGTTTTGCCATTACCGTCCCCCTTCCGCCGCCCAGCGACCGAGGTCTGTCAGAGCGTCCATTCCTTCTTGTGATACGCCGCTTTGTGATAAACCGCTCAGGCCCGCCAAGGCTTGGTCAACCAACTCCTGGGCTTTGTCTTGGGAAACCCGTTTGGCGTCGGTGCTGTCCAGTATCTCAATCATCTTGACGATGTCGCTGTCTTCTAGGACTCGCTTCATATAAATGGCGCCAAGTTCTCGTTTAACGCTTACTTCAGCCGTTTCTAGTGTGTGTACCAGAGGCAGGCTTTTTTTCTTGTTAATAACGTTACTGGGGGTCATACCGTCGCCGCGTTCGCCCCACAGGTCGTCTATGTCTCGGGCAATCTGCCAGGCCATTCCCATGTTCCGGCCCACGTCAGCCATCTTGGAGCAGACCTCATCTGAAGCGCCGGTGACCAGCGCGCCGGCTTCAGCGGCGCAGGCAGCCAGTGCGCCTGCTTTGCGCCCAATCATGTCCAGATACGAGGCTGTGGTGACCAGCATTTGGTCTTGAAATTCCAGGTCCATGTACTGTCCCTCGCATAGGGAGAGGCAGGCCATGTCCAGGGAACGAACCGCCCGCAGAACCCGGTCGGCGGGTACATCTTTCTGGGCCAGACTCATCATGGTGGTTCGCCCCAGGGAATGCAGGCCGTCTCCGGCGTTAATCGCCTGTGCTGGCCCCCAGACCCACCAGATACTGGGCCGGTCTCCAGCCTCCGCCCGGCCGGCTTGGACATCACCGTGAACCAGGGTGAAGTTATAAATCAGATCCACGCTGGCAGCGACGGGCAGCGCCTTGGTGAAATCACCCGCCAGGGCTTCACAGGATGCCAAGGCCATCGCCGACTGAAAAGTCAGAGGGGAAGTCCCGCTCTGCTGCTGACCTTGTTCATCCACCCAGCCAAGGTGATAGCGCAGCACATCGTATAAGAAGCCTTCTCTGGATTCGAAGACTCCTTTGAGTTCGTCTTCCACGGCTTGCCGGTAGGATTGGTATATCTGTGGCAGCGGGATAATCTGTCTCCTAGTTTTCCGTGATTGGTTCCGGTTTAGTTCTGGGCCGAGTCCCAGACCGTAAGCACCTGGTCAAAGGGAATGGCCCCTTCTCGAAGAAGTTTGGGCGTGTTTGATGTTATGTCTACTACAGTGGACGCTGTGCCTTTGGGCTCAGGCCCGCATTTTAATACGTAATCCACGCGGGTGCCCATCTGGTCGATCAATTCAGCCAGGGAAATCAGGTCGGGCCCGCCGCTGATGTTGGCGCTGGTGCCAGTAATCGGCCCGCCCAACCCTTTAATCAATGCTAGGGGCGCTTCATGGTCTGGCATCCTAACGGCTACGGTTGCAATTCCTGCCGTGAGTCGGTCTGGAACGTCCGGCGCTTTTTGCACCACCAGTGTCAGGCCTCCGGGCCAGAACCGCTCCACCAATTTCTCGGCTGGTAGGGGCAGGTCGTTCGCCATCTTATTTAATTGATCCCAGCCGTTCACCAAAACCGGCAGCGCCAGGTCATCGGGACGGCCCTTAATCGCGAAAATTCGGTCAAGTGCCGTGGGGTTAAAGACATCGGCTGCCAGTCCATAGAGGGTGTCGGTGGGGATGGCCACCACACCACCATCTTTCAGGTGATTGACTGCCTTTTCCAAGTCTTCTGATTTCATTTATTGTTTGGGCTAACCTTGGGTATCCAAGTTAGTTACTACAACCCCATTGTTACCTACAATTTTGTGCCCCAGCACGCAGGAGTTCATAGCGCGCGGAGTATATCATGGGCTGGGTATCCCTTAGGTGTTAAAAAGCCGTCATATTCACCCCAAGAATCCGTTGACTTTATGTCTCCTCCAAACGGTATACTCGCCCATATCCAGCCGCTATAATTGTTGCGTGTTATGTAATTTGGGTGGTCCCATTAATTACATACAGGTTTCAGAGGTCTAGTTAGCGCGGTTTTTCCAGAAAGTTTGCCTGATTAGCTGATTTTAGGGTTATTAATTATTAATCGGGAATCCATTTATCCAGGATACTCAGGAGGTTGAGCCACGACTGAAAGCAAGTTGCCTCAAGGACGGAGAGTCGCCACCAGCGACGATTTGGAAGTCTCGGCGTATTTGGAGATTGCCAAAGGACTGGATGCAATCGGCTCTGAGGATGATGACGGCCAGAAATCGGTGAATGAGGGCGTGGTCGTAATAGATTTTGGCTCTCAGTACAGCCACCTCATTGCCCGTCGGATCAGAGAGTTGAAGGTCTACTCAATGGTCGCCCAGTCCAAGAGTACCTGGGACTCGGTAAAACACCTCAATCCCAAGGGCGTGATTCTTTCCGGTGGCCCAGCCAGTGTCTATGAAGAGGGCGCTCCCCAGATACCAGACTGGGTCTTTGAGCAGCACCTGCCGGTGTTGGGCATCTGTTACGGAATGCAGGCAATGGTGCACCAACTTGGCGGCAAGGTGGCCCCTGGCGCTAAACAGGAATTTGGTTACGCCGTTTTGCACCAGGATAGCCCTGAAGCTGGTTCCCCACTTTTCAACGACCTGCCACCGTCTTTCCAGGTGTGGATGAGCCACGGCGACCGGGTGGAAACACTGCCTGAAGGGTTCACCGGCACGGCCTATACCGAGAACTCACCGCTGGCTGCCATCGGCAACGGCGACAATATGTATGGCATTCAGTTCCACCCAGAAGTGAACCACACTCCCCTGGGCCAAGACATCCTGAATAACTTCCTCTTTGACGCCTGTGGCTGCAAAGCAGATTGGATCCCTAGCAACGTGGTCCACGACTCCATCAAAAACATCCGAGAACAGGTTGGTACCGGCAAGGTTATCTGCGCCCTATCGGGCGGTGTGGACTCGGCTGTTACTGCTGGGCTTCTGCACCAAGCCATTGGTGACCAACTCACCTGTATCTTCGTGAATAACGGCCTACTACGAATGGAAGAAGCCGAGAGAGTACAGACCACTTTCAAACGCGGACTGGGTCTGAACCTGACCTATGTGGACGCCACTGAGCGGTTCTTGAAGCGGCTGGAAGGTGTCACAGATCCGGAGATAAAACGTAAGGCGATTGGCGAGGAATTCATCCGAGTGTTCGAAGAGGCCGCTTTGGGTCTGGACGACGCCGAATTCTTGGCACAAGGCACACTTTATCCGGACGTCATAGAGAGCGAAGCCCCGGAAAACCGGACCTCCGCCCGGATCAAGAGCCATCACAACGTTGGTGGTCTGCCGGATAACATGAAACTCAAGCTGGTTGAGCCTCTGCGCTACCTCTTCAAGGATGAAGTCCGAGAGGTTGGCCTGGCCCTGGGTCTGCCCAATGACATGGTCTATCGACAACCTTTCCCTGGTCCCGGATTGGCCATCAGGATCATTGGCGAGGTCACCAGTGAAAAACTGGAAATGCTGAGGAAGTGTGACTGGATTGTCATTGATGAGATCAAAGCCGCCAACCTGTACGACCAGATATGGCAGAGCTTTGCGGTACTCAGTGACAGCCGGACGGTGGGAGTGCAGGGTGATTTCCGCACCTACGGCTATGTCTGTGCCATCAGGGCGGTCTCCAGCGAAGACGCAATGACCGCCGACTGGGTAAGGCTGCCGTACGAGGTGCTGGCCCGCATGTCCAACCGCATCGTGAATGAAGTCCCTGGTGTGAACCGGGTGGTTTACGACATCACCAGCAAACCCCCTGGCACCATCGAATGGGAATAACCGGCTTTCTGGTTCAGTCATTTTATATGCGGAGCACCTACCTCTATCCGAGTCTTCATTCTAAAAGAGAGAAGGGACTTCGTTTTGGGATGCCAACCTCAAATTTGGCTCACCGGTACCTCCGCAAAGACCGGTGGTACCGGTGAGAGTACTCATAGTTGGCTCCGGCGGGCGGGAGCACGCGTTGGCCTGGCGCATCAACCAGAGTTCCAACCTGACCAAGTTATGGGTCGCGGGCGGGAACGCCGGCACAGCGGCCATTGCCGAGAATTTCAATATTCGCTCCAGCGATGTTGACGGTCTGGTCAACAAAGCGAATGAACTCAAAGCAGACTTGGTCGTCGTTGGACCGGAGGCTCCACTAGCCATGGGGTTGGCTGACCGCCTGGACGGACTGGGAATACCGGTGTTTGGCCCCAGCCAAGCGGCGGCGCAGATTGAGGCCAGCAAGGGTTTTGCGCTGAATCTGATGCAAAAAGCTGGAGTACCCTGCCCCGGTTTTGCCAGCGTTCGCGATGAGGCTGGTGCCCAAGCCTATATAAAAAGTCACCCTGGGCCGATGGTCGTCAAAGCCGACGGACTGGCCGCTGGGAAGGGTGTGCTGCTGTGCGACGACTCGGAACAGGCACAAGCTGCGGTGAGATTATGTATGTCCGACCACGCCTTTGGTGAGGCCGGGGACACGGTGATATTGGAAGAATATCTCAGCGGGCCGGAGGTCAGTGTCTTTGCCTTCTGTGACGGAGAGAATCTCTCGCCGCTGGTTGCCGCCTGTGATTACAAACGACTTGGCGACGGTAACATCGGCCCCAACACTGGCGGCATGGGAAGTTTCTCCAGTCCTGATTTTTGGACTCCTGAGTTGGCCGCCCAGGTTGAGCAGACCATCATGCGACCGGTACTCAAGGCCATGGCCAAATGTGGAACTCCCTATAAAGGGGTTTTGTACGCCGGTCTGATGCTAACCGGGACCCCGTCTGATTGGAAACCCAAGGTCTTGGAGTTCAACTGCCGGTTGGGAGATCCTGAAACGCAGGTGGTTATGCCGCTTTTGGCGTCGGACCCGCTGGAACTGATGCTGGCCTGTGCTGAGGGTACCCTCAACAACGTGCAGGTAAAGTGGAACGAAAAGAACTACGTAGGCGTGGTTATGGTCTCCGGTGGCTACCCGGAGGAATACCAGACCGGTTTTAAGATAGCTGGCTTGGAGGAAGAAGGCCCGGAGGACACGATGGTCTTCCACGCCGGCACCAAGCTGGGTGACGGTGGCGTTGCTGGGCAACCACTCACTGTCGGTGGTCGCGTACTGACCGTAGTCGGCGGTGGTGACAACATGGAACAAGCCAGGGAACGTGCCTATGCAAGATTGGAGCTCATCAGTTTTGAAGGTGCGGCCTGGCGGCGGGATATCGGATCGGCAGCCAACCAGGGCTCCGCTCGGTCGACCGGCTAAGTAGATGCAAAAACTTGAAGTGTTATTCACCCTAGTTGAAGATGACCAAAGACTGCAGAATTATAGGCGCAAGAAATGGCTCCGCACTGAAGAGTTCCGGCAATGGCTGGGTCAGGACGAATTGTTGGAATTGACCATGGAACAAGCATTGGAGCTATACCGGGCATCGGGAGGCCGAGATTCCGCCGGGTTTAGGACCAATACTATTGAAGACATCCGCGATGGTCTGGATTTTCTGCTCTATGATAATATCAAGTTGGAAGGCCGCTTTGACGAGTGCGCCGCGCCTGGTGGAGCCTACCGGTTGGAGGCCACCGGCAAGGAGTTTCCTTCTTATCTTTTATGCCTGAGCAACCCGTCTCTTTTCGCTGTTTGGAACGCCAATGCAGAGGGTTTGCTGAAGCAAGCAGGATTACTTACCGCCAGTCTCAAGCGCGGCCCGATGGGCATCCGCTACCTTGATGCACTGGAAGCCCTGAATCAAATTCGAGTCCGCTCCGGCCGAGGCGATTTTCGCGAGATTGACGAATTGGCTTACCAAGCTGCCCGGAAATAATATCCGCATCGATAAATTACTAAGACGCCCCAGAGGATGAACCCATGACCTGGCGTGACACATTGGAAGGATTGAAACAGGACCTGACTGAGGTTCGCGCCCAGCGTCAGCGCCGGGTTGAAGAAGAAGAGGCCGGACTCAAAAAAGAGCGTGAAGATCTTTCGCTCATGTCCAAGACCCTAGGCGTGGATGAACTGCTGGCCGAGATGAACGCCACACTGCTGGATGGCAAGGGCGAGATTCAAACCATCATTGGCTGGGAACCGGACGAAGAATCCGAATACGAAGCCGATCTTGGACTCAGTATCATTGACGAATCCTCGGAAGACGAAGACGGCGATACTGACGTGATTACCACAATCCTGTCCTGGGATGAGAGTGGCGAATTGGAGATTGCCGTTGACCTGGGTCTATCCAGCGAAGGGATTTATCTACAGATAAACGAGATTGAAATCAGGCCGGAACGTGAAGCCTTTGAACAGGGCTTGATTGTTGCATTCAAGGACGAATTAGAAATCTAGAATTTTGTCTGACAAGACTATAAATATTGTGACGCCAGGCCGGTTTAACAGACCGTGTATACAGTGGTCATTTGGGGCCGGTTTGAGCGTAATTGGGAAATTGTTTTGCCGCAAGTAGGTGTTATTATGGGAAGCGCCACGGATGAGCCCGTGGTGCAAGATACCCTAAAGGTTCTTGAGGATATGGGTATCGATTTCGAGACCCGTGTTATGTCGGCTCACCACACCCCGGAACGGGTCCATGAGTACGCTCAGACAGCCCGGGATCGAGGCATAGAAGTAATTATCGCGGCCGCTGGCGGTTCTGCTGCCCTGGCCGGTGCCATAGCGTCAATGACCACGGTGCCGGTCATTGGCATCCCGCTTACGTCCAGCGAGTTAAAAGGCATCGACGCACTGATGTCCACGGCCCAGATGCCTCCGGGCATACCCGTTGCCTGCATGGCAGTGGGGAGCTGGGGGGCCAGAAACGCTGGATACTACGCTGCTCAAATCTTGGGCTTAAAGTACGACAATATAAGGCAGGCTTATGATGACTACCGACGCGAACTCCGCGAACGGTAGACCGCATCCCGTAGTCCTCACCGACTTCGACGACACCGCCGCAACTCAGAACGTGGCGGAGATGCTGCTCAACCAGTTCGGCGACCTAGATTGGAAGGATGTGCGCCAACGGTTCCGCGACGGCCACATAAACCTGAAGGAATATCAGGAAATTACCTTCCGAAACATCAATGCCGACCGCGCAACCATGCAGTCTTACGTGAAGGAACACGCCAACCTGCGACCCTTCTTTAAAGACCTGTGGGGATTCTGCCAGTCCAATGGCATACAAATGGCAGTGGTCAGCCAGGGTTTGGATTTCTATATCCAAGCTGTGTTGGAGCGTGAAGGTGTTGGCCGGGTGCCCGTCTACGCCGTGGATACCACGTTTGAAGACGGAGAGATCTCCTATCACTACAACCACACCAACCCTGGCCATGAAGACCAGGGAAACTCCAAGGGGTTTGTGGTGCAGTCGTTCCAGCAAAAGGGCGCCTACGTGTTCTTTGCCGGTGACGGCCACTCTGACTTGGAAGCGGCTAGAGTCGCCGACGTTACCTTTGCCCACCGAAATCTGGCGACGTTCTGCGACGACGAGAAGATCGCCTACCAGCCGTTTAAAGACTTCAGAGAAATACTAGTGGCAGTCAGGAATTACTCAATGAACGGCAACGAATCAAACCGCGCGCCGCAGGGCGATGAGGCGTAACTGTGATTGACCGATATTCCAGACCTGCCATGAAGCAGGTCTGGTCAGATGAAAATAAATACCTCAAGTGGATGGAGGTAGAACTGGCCGCCTGTGAAGCATGGACCGTTGAAGGCGTTGTCCCCGAAGAAGACATGGCCAAGCTGCGCGGCGCTAAGTACAACCACACCCGCATGTTGGAGATCTTCGAGACCACCCGTCACGACGTCACAGCCTTCCTGTCATCGATCACGGAATCCATGGGACTGGAAGGACGCTGGCTGCATCTGGGCCTGACCTCCAACGACATGCTGGACACCGGTTTAAACCTGCAACTGGTTGAGGCTGGCGCACTATTACAGGTTGAGATGGACCGGGCCATTGCGGCTCTGGCGGCCAAAGCAGTTGAACACAAAGACACCCTGGCCATGGGCCGAACCCACGGAGTCCATGCCGAACCCATGACCATGGGTCTCAGGATTGCCCTCTGGTGGGACGAGATGACTCGCCAGAAAGAACGCCTCGCCGACGCCATTGAAGGCCTGCGAGTAGGTATGGTTTCGGGCGCTGTGGGCACCCACGCTACCGTACCGCCATCTATTGAAGAAACGGTCTGCAAGGAGCTTGGTCTCAAGGTTGCCAAGATCACCAATCAGATTGTGCAGCGGGACCGGCACGCCCATTTTATGAGCACACTTGCTTTGATCGCGGCCTCGCTAGAAAAATTTGCCACCGAGATACGCGCACTACAGCGTACCGAGTTGCACGAGCTTGAAGAACCTTTTGGCCACGGCCAGACTGGATCGTCTTCCATGCCTCACAAGCGCAACCCGGAGTTGGCAGAGCGCATCTGCGGCCTGGCTAGATTGATCCGGGGCAACTCGATTACAGCTCTAGAAAACGTAGCCCTCTGGGGAGAGCGTGACATCAGCCACTCGTCCGCAGAGCGCATCATCATCCCAGACTCCTGCTTGGCTCTGGACTATATCCTGAGCATCTTCAGCGGCATCATGGAAGGCCTGCGAGTCTTCCCGGAACGGATGATGACTAACATTGAAAGCAGCCGTGGTCTGATCTTCAGCCAACGCGTGCTATTGGCTCTGGTGGACAAAGGACTGGCCCGCGAAGAAGCCTACAAAATCGTCCAGTCCAATGCCAGTAAAACCTGGGAAGAGAACAAAGACTTCCGGGAGCTACTACGGTCTGACGCGCAGGCTGGAGAGCACTTGTCAGGCTTAGAATTTGATGAATTATTCGACTACGCCTACTTCACCAGGTATGTAGATGTAACCTTTGCCCGGTTGGGCCTGATAGAACCGGTTGCTAAGCCAGAAAAAGCCGCAACCGCCAGCGACTAGACCTATAAAGATAACCAATCCGATCTCTTCGGCAAATATCCGGCAAATATTTTGAGATATAACGGCCCGTGCTGGGCGCGTGATGTGTGATGAAGGAGCCAAAATGCCATCTGAAATTTTGATGAACATCGATATGCCTAACATTCTCCACCAAGGGAAAGTTAGAGATACCTATGACCTGGGTGAGGGTCGCCTACTGATGATTGCCACCGACCGGCTATCGGCCTTTGACGTTGTACTGCCCACGGGTATCACCGACAAGGGTCAGGTGCTGAACCGTATCTCAGCATTCTGGTTCGATCTCACTAAAGACATCATCCCCAACCATTTCATCTGCCTGGCCGATTCTCCGGAAGCGGCACAGTATATCGACAAAAGCAGTATCGCCGGGAAGGTGTCCGATCAAATTGCCCGGCAAGCCATGGTGGTCAAACAAGCAGAGCGCCTGGACTTGGAATGCATCGTTCGAGGCTACATTACCGGTTCAGCCTGGTCTGAATACCGCCGACAGGGCACCGTGTCCGGCATGGACGTGGGCACTGGACTGGTAGAAGGCCAGGAATTTCCAGAGCCGCTCTTTACACCCACCACCAAGGCCGAAGAGGGCCACGACGAGAACATGTCCAAGCAGGAAGTTTTAGACATGGTGGGGGCAGACATGGCCCGACAGCTTGAGGAAGTCAGTAAGGCAGTCTTCAAAGCGGCTCACGACTTCGCAAAAACCAAGGGAATCATCTTGGCCGACACCAAAATGGAATTTGGTGTCATCAACGGCGAACTAACTTTGATTGACGAGTTATTGACCCCGGATTCCAGCCGGTTCTGGGACATCACCGGATATGCACCCGGGAAGTCTCAGCCCAACTATGACAAACAATTCGTGCGAGACTGGTTGGACGAACAGGGGTGGGACCATGAGCCTCCCGCCCCTGAATTGCCCGCAGATGTGGTAGCAAAGACGTCCGAGCGCTACCGAGAAGCGTATTACAAACTGACCGGGACCAAGCTCTAAAACATTACCCCGGCTTAGCCCGGTATCAGTTAAAATCATCAGGGACCAGGTTGGTCCCTGGCATATTTCGGAGGAGTTCACATTGCCTGTATCAAGACGTCGCCGCGGTAGGGCAGCCACCAGGGCCGCTCGCTCCGGCACTAACATTTCATCCAACAAGCGTAAGAAAACAAATAAGCTATATATCGCCGCGTCCGTGTTGATCGCGGTATTGGTTATCGCCAGCTTCGCCTTCGCCAGCTTCAGCGGCGGTGGCGGCAATTCACAAACCGGAGACGCCGCTGGATACGTCTCTGGGATTGGAATCGAAGTGGACATTGAAGGTTCCACCCACGTAAACGAAGGAGAAACGGTCGTTTATTCCACCTCCCCGCCGGCCTCAGGTAACCACTGGCCGGTGCCCGCTCCCTGCGGCTTCTATGACGATCCGATTCCAGATGAACGTGCGGTCCACAACATGGAGCATGGCAACATCGTTATTAGTTACAACCTGCCTGTGGAGTCCGACGTTTCGGATTTGCGTGATGCGTTGAGCGATGTCGGCCTGAACCGTGTCTGGGGCGTCGCACGGCCGTACGAAGGGATAGAACCGGGCCAGGTCGTCCTAAGTACTTGGGGCGTTATCGACTCCTTCTTGGGTGTTGACGCAGAACGAATCGATACATTCTTTGAGACCTATTCCGGAGTCATGGGCCCGGAGCGTGTTCCGTGTTAAGCCATCCTCAGTCCAGGTCGTCACAGGAGCCTCGTTAGCCGATGTATCAAGCAAGAATACACATCACCCTCAAGCCAACGGTGAACGACCCCCAGGGCGTCACCGTGCTATCCAGCCTGCATCGCCTGGGCTTTGATAGCGCGGCTGATGTGAGGGTAGGTAAATACCTGCTGGTCAATATCGACGAGACTGACCGGGCCAAGGCTGAAGTTGCGGTGACTGAGATGTGCCAAAAGCTATTGGCCAACCCGGTCATAGAAGACTTCACGTTCGACCTAGAAGAGATATCAGCTGCCAAGTCTTCGTCTTAATCCAAGCACGGTTAAGACGCATTTGGGCAGCGGCATTTGAACCGACTAACTAACGAACCCACTTAGTACGGAAAACTGACATGACAACTGGAAGCAATAACACCTACGTGTACGCCGGCGCAGAGAAGAGTGGTATCTACCGGCTCGCACCAGGTTCCACCCAATGGGAAGAACTCACCAAAGGTCTGCCAGTAGACCCAATGGTTAACGGGATAATCATTCATCCAAACGACCCAGAAGTGATTTACGCCGGAACCCAGGACGGCCCATTCCGTAGCAACAACCGGGGCAATAGCTGGGAGAGACTGGACTACCCAAAGACCGGCGCCCCTCCGTGGACCTTCATGTTTCGCCCCGGCGACCCCAGCGTAATGTACCTGGGCAGCGCGCCTGGCGAGATATACCGAAGCACCAACAGCGGCGATTCCTGGGAGATGATTACCAAGGCAATGGGGTCTGCTGAAATCAGCATGGTCTTTCCCACGCGGGTTATCGCCCTGTGCGCCGACCCGAATTTCCCCGACGAGATGTACGCCGCACTGGAAGTGGCCGGTGTGATTCGTAGTTCCGACGGCGGCGACACCTGGGACGAGATATCCGGCAGTTTGGCCCCCAGCGAAGACACTCTGGACCTACACGGTGCCCAATGCTCCGCAGCCTTGCCCCATACCGTGTTCATCACCACTCGCCAGGGACCGTTCATCGGCCCAGACCGTGGCAGCGAATGGATCCCTGCTGATTTTGGTAGTTTCTCAGAGATCACCTACACTCGGGACCTGAAGGCCGCGCCCCACGACCCCAAGATGCTCTACCTTTCGATTGGGGCAGCATCGCGGAGTAAACAGGGAGCGCTCTACCGTAGCCGAGACCTGTTCAAGACCTTTGAACAGGTGGACCGGGGTATCACCGCCAACTCGACGATGATGACCGTGGCCGTGGACCCAAGAGCGCCGGACCACGTCTTCTGCAACTCCCGTGACGGCCAGGTGTTCGGGTCTCTGGACGACGGCGCGACCTGGACCACCTACGACCTCCCCGCCAAAGCCAGGGAAGTCCGTGCTCTAGCCGCCGGCTAACCCCAACTCAGGCACAATCGATCTCCAATAAAAAGGCCCGGACTTTAGTCGGGGCCTTTTTATGTCCGCATTGTCTGTTCTTTATCACACAGAGCACATTCGCATTCATTGTGATTCTGAGGCCGCAGCCGAAGAATCTCGTTGTCACTGGTAAAGAACTCTGATGCTGGGCAACGAGACCCATCGCTACGCTCAGAGTGGCAGACTGGGGCGGAGTACTTTTGCATGGGCTGCCTACGCGGTCTCAATACTTGCCGCTTTATGTAAACTTAGTTCTTCTATTGCCATCTCGCGCATGCGGTATTTTTGGATTTTGCCTGTCACCGTCATAGGGAACTCTGAGGCCATCTTCACGTAGCGGGGTATCTTGTAGTGGGCTATCTTGCCTTTGCAAAACTCCCGTATTTCCTCTTCGTCGGCGGTCTCCCCCGGCTTCAGCATGACCCAGGCCATCACTTCTTCCACAAACCGTTCGTCGGGAACGCCAATCACCTGAACATCGGCAACTTTAGGATGGGTGTAAAGGAATTCTTCAATCTCCCGAGGATAGACGTTCTCTCCGCCCCGGATAATCATGTCTTTCAATCGACCGGTGATCCGGTAATAGCCGTCAGCGTCCACCGTGGCCAGGTCGCCAGTGTGGAGCCAACCGTCCTTGTCGATGGCAGAGGCGGTGGCATCTGGCAGATTGTAGTAACCCTTCATCACCATGAAGCTGCGGGTGAGTAACTCCCCCTGCTCGCCGGTCGGCGTGTCGACTCCCGTCTCCGGGTCAACCAGCTTAACTTCCACATTGGGCAGGGCAGTGCCAACGGTGCTGACGCGCCGCTCCAGAGTGTCCTCGGTACGAGTCAGAGTAATGACGGGCGAGGCCTCAGTCTGGCCATAGCCGATGGTGATCTCCCTGGCACCCATCTGGTCCACTACCTGGCGCATGACCTCAATGGGACACGGCGAGCCGGCCATCATACCGGTGCGCAGAGAGCTTAGGTCAAAGTCGGAGAACCGGTCCTGACCAAGCTGAGCGATGAACATGGTGGGCACGCCGTGGAGGGCGGTGCACTTCTCCTGTTGCACGGCCTCCAGCACCTTCAGCGGTTCAAAATACTCCGATGGGATAACCATGGTGGAGCCGTGAGTAACGCAGGCCAGGTTTCCCAGAACGCAGCCAAAGCAGTGATAGAAGGGCACCGGGATGCACAGACGATCCTCCCCTGTAAATTTCATCCCTTCACCCGTGTAGTAGCCGTTGGCCACCAGGTTGTAGTGGGTGAGCATCGCGCCCTTGGGGTTGCCGGTGGTGCCAGAGGTGTACTGGATGTTGATTGTGTCGTTGGGATCACAAGACGCCTGCCGATTAGCCAGGTCAGCCTTGCTGATTTCCGAACATTTCTCGCGCACGTCTTTCCACGACCACATACCGTCTGGAGTCTTGGTCTCTGGGGCTGACGGCGGCGAGATGAAAATCACGTTACGCATATAGGGCAGGGTTGATGACCGGAGTTCGCCTGGCGCGGAGTCCTTGAGTTCCGGCATAACCTCATTGGTCATGCCAACATAGTCTGAGGTGCGGAACTGGCCAATGAGTATCAGAGCATCGGCCTCAGACTGCTTCAGGACGTACTCAAGTTCGTGGGTGCGGTAGGAGGGGTTAACCGTGACCAGGACTGCGCCAATCTTGGCGGTGGCGAATTGGGCGACCACCCATTCTGAGTAGTTGGTGGCCCATATGCCGACGTGTTGGCCTTTCTCTATTCCCAGGGCCATCAACCCTCGAGCCACACGGTCGCATTCGGCCTTGAATTCCCGGTAAGTGAACCTGGTGCCGGCTTCCACGTTGACCAACGCCTCACCCTCGCCGTAGCGCTCCGTCTGTGAGTCCAGCAAGTCGCCGATGGTGGTCTTCAACTGAATGGATTCAGACATATTATTACACCTTAGGTAGAGTTTTACTGAAGTGGGGAATCAACCTGAATTTACACTAATCTTGGATGCGCCTAACCCGGCCTTTGATTGCCAAGCCCATGCTATAGCATTGTCTGTTTTCTCGCCATAAAAAACGAGAACATCGAATTTCAGTCTGCCCTAGACCTTGGTATTAGGTATTCTCGGCGGGTTGCCAGGTACTGTAGAGTAAACCAACCTCAACCCGTCCATCGATCAGGAGCCTCGCCATGCAAGCTACTCCGTTACATTTCATGACCATATCCCAGGTTGCCAGCCTGATTCAGTCAAAGCAACTTTCTCCGGTTGAACTCACTGAGACCCTGTTGTATCGAATCAAAGCGCTCGATGGCCAGCTACTAAGCTACGCTACCGTCATGGTAGACCAGGCTATGGCGTCGGCCCGCGCCGCCGAATCGGCCATCAACTCGGGCGGGTATCTTGGCCCGCTGCACGGCGTGCCCATCGCGGTCAAAGACCTTTGTTTCACCATCGGCGTGCCAACCATGGGCGGAGCCAAAGTCCTGCGTGACCACATTCCCAGCTTCGACGCCACAGTGGTCAAAAAACTGGAAGCCGCCGGAGCTGTGATACTGGGCAAACTTAACCTCACTGAAGGCGCCATGGCCGGGTACAACCCGGAGTTTCAGATTCCGCTGAACCCTTGGAACACCGGCCGTTGGTCGGGGGCGTCTTCCAGCGGATCTGGAGTGGCCACTGCAGCGGGGCTGTGCTACGGATCGTTGGGCAGTGACACTGGTGGGTCAATCCGGTTTCCGGCGGCAGCCTGTGGCACGGTGGGCATCAAACCAACTTGGGGCCGGGTCAGCCGCTACGGAGTTCTGGCCTTGGCCGAGTCCATGGACCATATTGGCCCGATGACCCGTAGTGCGGCCGACGCCGGGATCATGCTGCAAGTATTGGCCGGCCACGACCCAAATGACCCAACTTCTCTGACGGCACCAGTGCCCAACATGTTGGAGGGCCTGAACGACGGCATCCGAGGTGTGCGCATTGGCGTGGACGAACGGTACATCACTGAGGGGGTCGATGCCGTGGTGAGCGAGGGCGTGTTGACTGGAATCCGCGTCCTAGAGGGGCTTGGCGCCGAAGTAGTCAGCGTACAGATGCCAGACACCAGGGAATTCTTATCGGCATGGGGCGTGCTCTGTCAAGCAGAGGCAGCAGGGGCACACCAGGACACGTACCCTTCTCGGGCCGATGAATACGGTCCCTGGTTCAGGGGCTGGTTGGAACGGGGAGCGGCGGTCACTGGCGCAGACTACGCCAATGCCAACAAGCAGCGGCTGGCTTGCAACGGCCTTCTGAAACAAGCCTTTGATGATATTGATGTGTTGATCTGCCCTTCCATGACCACCACGGCCAGTCCGGTTAAACCAGAGGAGCTGTACGGGCCAATGGGGGAAGACGACTGGACTTGGGGTCAGTTCACCATACCGTTCGACTTCAACGGCGCACCAACGATCTCTTTACCCTGCGGTCTAGATGGCGACGGCCTGCCCCTCAGCATCCAGTTTGTGGGCCAACACCTCTCGGAGGCGCTGCTCTGCCGAATGGGCCATGCCTTTGAGAGCGCGACCACGTGGCGAGACCTCCATCCCGACGTCTAAGTAATCAAATCTAATAAAAGCTGGGGAACGCTGATCAATTACTAGGAACAAGACAATGACGACCAATAACGAATCGCTGAAATCCCGACGCATCCAGGTGTCGGACGACTTCCACGAGACTCAGAATTACTGTTGGGAACAGGGCTGGACCGACGGTCTGCCAGTGGTGCCGCCCACAGAACCGCTGGTGCGCAGGATGTTGGCCGCCTACGGTGGAGAACCGGATTTTTCTCTGGGAATAATGGAGTCCAAAAATCTCAGGTCACACTGGAGAAACTGGCCATCAACTCCGTGCTGGCAGGCTGTCAGCCGGAGTAATTCCCAGTGGTGGTGGCAGCGGTCAAAGCGGCACTGCATCAGGAATTCAACCTGGCTGGAAACGCTGCGACTATGGGCGGCGCGGCTCAGGTGCTAATCATCAACGGACCCATCGCCCAGGAACTCGGCATCAACGGCGACGCCTCCTGCTTTGGACCGGGTTCCAGAGCCAATACCGCCATTGGCCGGGCGCTGCGATTGGTAGTCTGGAACGTGGGCGGACTGGTGCCGGGTGAGATGGACAAGGCCACGCTATCAACGCCGGGCCGTTACAGCTTCTGCTTCTCTGAGAACGAGGCCCGCAGTCCCTGGGAACCCCGGCACCTCGAACTGGGTTACACCGCATCCGAGAGCACTGTAACCATCGCTGGCATCAGGGATGTGTACACCGTGATGGAGTCCAATTCTGACCCTGGCGTGGGCGTGTTGAAGACGTTGGTCGGCAACATGAAGGCTGAGGGTGTTGCCAGCTATTATTCCCTGGGCACTCGCGTGCAGATGGTGGTGGTGTTATGTCCGGAGCACGCGTAAGAGATTGCCGAAGCCGGTATGTCCAAAGCCGACGTTCGAGAATATATCTACAGCAATGCCAGGATGCCCATGGCCCGACTGCAGGGTGTAGCGCACTACGGCAACCGTAACTGGCCGGCCTGGGTTGATGAGACCAACCCCAACACACCCGTGCCGATAGTAGCCAAACCAGAAGACATTGTGGTGGTAGTGGCCGGAGGCGACGGGCGTCATTCAGCCTGGCTGTCCGGCTGGGGCGTAACCAGGATTACCACCGAACCAATTGTCCGAGTGTAATCACGCCGTAGAGTTAAGACTAGTTGTTTTCGAAAAACTGTCGGTTTTTACGCAGGTAGATACGTTGATCTGACGGCAGTTTGAATTCGTCGAATATGGCGTTCACCGGGCAGACCGGCTCGCAGTAGGAGCAGTTGATGCAAGCGCCGGGGTCAATGAAATACATCTCTTCCTCATCATTGGAGGCGATACATCTCACAGGGCAGACTTCGATACAAGACTTATCTTTAACCCCGATACAGGGCTCAGTAATCACAAAAGGCAAGGTGTCCTCAATATATAAACGGGTCGCACAAAAAGTGCGCCCGAGGGTTTGTTATATGGCCGTTATTTCGCTGACGGTTTTTAATATGGGTTTTTAATAAAGCCGGTTGGCCTGGATGATTAATGACCAGGCGCATGGCCTGAATGATCATTTGCCCCAAATAGATTTATGAACTGTCCGGTCATGTCGGCTGGAGCATGTACAGCTAAGAACAAAGCTGCTCTGGCGATGTCTTCGGGCTGCGTCCATTCGGGACCTGCCCCGGTAGGTATTTGCCCGGCCGTCATACCTGTTTCAACCCATCCTGGGTTTAGACCATTGACCCGCACCCCGTGGGGACGAACTGACTTTGCTAGAGAAGTAGTGTACCCGATGACGCCCCATTTAGTGGCGCCGTAGGCACCGGACATATCTTCGGGAATGGTTCCGGAGGACGATCCGATATTGATTACCACTCCGTCCTTTCTTTCCACCATCTGGGGAATCACATAGTGGCAACAGAGAAATGTTCCCCGTAGGTTAATGGCCATCTCCTCATCCCATTCCGAGATCGAGGTCTCCCACACAGGTTTATCGGAATGGATGATACCTGCGTTATTGACCAGGATATCTATCTGGCCCCAAAGGTCCGTTATCTTTCCTACCGAATCTGCGACTTCTGTCTCGCTGGATACATCCATCCGCCACAGGGCTGATTGCCCTCCTGCATGTTGTATCTCTTCTGAGAGTATTTCAAGTCTGCCGATGTCTCTCCCCGTCAGTGCAACCTTAGCGCCTTCGCCAGCCATTGCCATCGCAATAGCCCTTCCGATGCCCCTACCGGCACCGGTCACCAACACAACTTTATCTGTTAATAGATTGGCCAATGACAAACTCTTATCCGGGAAAAATAAATCGGAATCAGAAAGGACTAGTCGTCCTTTGGCTATTCCAGTGGGAAGCTGCGGATTTTACTCAGTAATGAATCCCTCATACCCATTGGCCGTGACCTCTGCACGCTTGGCCCGCATGGCTGGCGCTGTATCCGGGGCGGTGAGCAATGCCCGTGCCTTGCCAGGAATATTTGCTCCCACAAACCAGGAATTTGCCTGTGTCCGTAGGATATTTGCGCCATCCTCATTTACGTGTTTAACCCAGGCGTCTTCAGCCTCAATGGTAGGCGTAATGCGCTTAAAATCGTTATCCCGAAGATAGCCCATCGTTTCGCCAACCCAATCTATCAGCGGTTCAGAAGCCCTGACAAAGTTCCCCACTGACGCTGCGTTTACTGTAAACAAGTTCGGGAATCCTGCTGAGGTGATGCCCATGTAGGTCCGTGGTCCGTCGGCAAATTTATCCTTCAGTGTCTGACCGTTTTGCCCAGTGATATTCAGATTAATCAACCCACCGGTGATGGCATCGAATCCAGTGGCATAGACGATGACGTCTAATTCGTACTCTGCATCTCTGGTCTTAACGCCCTTGGGTGTGATTCGCTCAATGGGGGCTTCTTTGACGTCAACAAGCGAAACATTGTCTTGGTTATAGACCTCGTAATAACCACTCTCGCAAGGCAGTCGTTTGGAGCCAAACATGTGATCCTTGGGAACCAACATCTCCGCTACGACCGGATCATGGACGCGCTCGCGAATCTTGTTGCGGACAAACTCCGCGTAGTCTTCATTGGCCTCTCCCGGGACCATAACGTCATGAAAATTGGAGAGCCACTTTTTGAATCCCGGCTCGGTCCATAGCCGTTCATACTGTTCAAGGCGTTCCTCCGGAGAAACATCCATGGCCGACCGTTTGTCGAATTCATGCATGAACGAGCCGGGGGTTTCCATGCAAACCTTGAAAATCTCCGGATAACTGGCTTTAATCTGCTTCTGGGTCTCATCGTCGATCAGACCATTGCGTAGGGGAGCGCAGTAGTTCGCTGTCCGCTGGAATACTGTCAGGTGGGCAACCTCTTTGGCAATCTCAGTGATAAGTTGCACGCCGCTGGCGCCGGTCCCGATGACTCCGACTCGTTTTCCGGCCAGATCAATCCCTTCTGCCGGCCATCCTCTAGTGTGAGATGTAATCCCTTTGAAGCTGTCGATTCCCTCAAAGTCCGGAACGTAACCGGCAGAAAAACTTCCGACCGACGTGATTAAGTGCTGGCCACGGGCTTTGCTACCGTCCTGTAAGACTATTTCCCAGCAGCTTTCTGCCTCGATAAACGTCGCCGACATTACTCGTGAATTAAACTGTATGTCACGACGCAGGTCGAACTTATCAGCCACATAGTTAAGATAGCGTTCGGTATCTGGCTGGGCTGAATAATGTTCTTTCCAGTCCCATTCCTGCAAAAGTTCCTCGGAGAATGAATATCCGTAAGAGTAACTTTCAGAGTCAAAACGGCAACCTGGATAGCGGTTCCAGTACCATGTACCACCCACTCCACTAGCATCGTCAAATGCACGTACCGAGAACCCTAGCTGGCGCATACGATACAAAGCATATAGCCCCGTAACACCAGAGCCGATGACAATCGCATCGAACTTTTCAATCCCATCTTCGCGCTCTGAAATAGCTGCCGATGTTTCGTTTAGGGAATCAGCCATCTTTCTGCTCCTTCAAATCTTTTCGTCGCCCGGTTCTCGGCGACGAGAGGTAACTCACTTTTATGTGCGCCTGATTTTATATTCAAAGCGAATAATCTGCAAGAATGATTATTATAAAATAGCCTTGCCATCTGCCGTATCTAAACAGGAAGGCAAGGCTAT
>Ga0209089_10000745_pt1 | contig 29483 bp, 15 predicted proteins | sample ArcticOcean_MG_C_FD_187431 | JGI IMG/M metagenome (GOLD analysis project Ga0209089, IMG submission 187431) | Marine microbial communities from western Arctic Ocean - ArcticOcean_MG_CB2_150 (SPAdes) (version 2) | ecosystem: Environmental > Aquatic > Marine > Oceanic | place: Arctic Ocean: Canada... | reverse complement strand
TCCGCCACATACAGTTACAGTGGTATTCCCTCTACATTTACCCAAGAAACACTGGCATGGACCTGCTAAGAGCCCTGTATTAGGGCAAGAAGTTCCATCCCAAACATCCTGGTCTATGCAGTAGTCATAGCCTACCCCTTGTTGGTGAATAGCGGGTTTCCCTTCGCAATCTGCACTACTTGTACATTGTTTACATTTTCCACTGACACAGGAATATTGACTACAGCACGAAAGCTGTGTTGTCCAAGGTTCATCAACATATCCATCATCGCAACAATAGGGATCACAGTTTATACCATACCCCTTACACTCAGAGCTCCTGGTCATAGCCGGACACGCTCTAATCCCATTACCAGTGCTTTCTGTGTATGCACTGCAGGTCATTCCTGCGGGGCCAGGATCAGGGTCATCATCATCTGGTGGTGTTGGGCGCTGTTGACCTCTACATAGGTTCTTATCTGGCTGAACACATGGGGCTCCAGGGTATACTGCTGAGCATTTGCAATCTGCTATGGCAGGATAGTCAGGTGCACATTCATCGAAACTACTAAACTGATAAATGGAACTATTTGCAATCTCTCTACACAGTCCGCAATCTTCTGCACAGTCTCGACAACTTTCACCCATCAGAAAATCACAAATACCATCGCCACATCGAAGGGTACATGTTATTCCATCTTCTTCGCATTCTTCTTGTTTGCATCCTCCACAGTAACCACCCTCAGTGCCTGGTGCTAATGGATCACAATTATTAGCATCTCCACATTGACACTGGCACAGGGGCTGCTGACGTGCAAGCTCCTCTGTGATGTTTGCCTGTTGTGCACATTGCTGATAGCAGTTCGTAAGTGGGCCACAATCTCCACAGTCTTCACTGCAGTTACTACAACTCTCACCTCCCCCATGCATACAAATCCCATCTCCACAGTTGAGGGGTTTACAGCTTGAGTTTCCATCGTCGCCTTCGCAGCTCCAACATTCTTCCAAAATGCAGACGCTGCTACATCCATCACCATCGGCCGTAGAGCCATCATCACATTCTTCATCACCTTCTTTGTTACCATTTCCACAGTCAGGACAGCCTGGTGGGTCTGCAGCAATAAGGAATGCCACAATCTTCTGCCAAAAATTTTGTGATACTTCTATGCAGTCAACTTCGTCATCTTTGTCTTTATTATAAAAGTAATCACTACTTGGGTCATTGAGACCTTCGCTTGCATCGGGTAGTCGACTTGATCTCTCATACAGCTCACGAACACATTCCGAACAACCATAACAACCAAAGTCCTCTTCATCTCGTTTGTTGTCATTGTCATTATCGCAATTATCAGAGCAAGCCTTGTTACAGTCTTGAGGGCAGCTATTACAGTCTTCATCGTCATCACACGTTCCATTTCCACAACTTTCGAGTTTACAATTAGAACTACATCCATCACCGCTTGCTGTATTTCCATCATCACATTCTTCTCCTTCATCTTGAAGTCCATTACCACAAGACCCTCCGACACATGTTCCATTTAAACAAGAAAGTCCCAAATTTTGGTCGCATTGAAATGTATCACTACCTACCTCGCTGATATGTCGCCAAATTACACCTTGATCTTTGAATGCACACCATTGCCCACATTCATCGCCTGCAATTCCTTCAGTTCTTGTTCCATTGCCAGGGCATATGTCTCCTATGAGCTCACAAGTAGTAACTAACGAAGATTCATTTGCTAATACACATTCGAGAGGACCTGGATCTCCAAGGCATCGAGCATCTGATGTTGCACCACCGTATTCGCATGTGTATCCACATACTTCACCTTCATCCACTAACCCCTCGTAGCCAGTTGAGGTAGGACATGCGACATATCCACTGCAATCAGCGGCACACTCATCAAAACCAACAGTATTTCCATCATCACATTCCTCTCCAAATTCTTGATATCCGTTACCACACACTGGATTAATAATGCAGCTTCCAAGTGAAGTATCACATATCAGACCATCGCAGCATGGGGCATCATTACAATTATTACCATCTTGATCATTTTCCCAATCACCAATGCAAGAAACCTGAGGTCCATTCATGCAAAATCTAGGTTCTTCAAGTAAACAATGATCGTTATCTGAATCAAAGCACTGTGCGTCACTGGAGCAAGGGCACATACCCATATCATCCTCAGGCGCTCCATTTGCGCAGGACATCTCTGTTGGAATTGACACTCCTCCATCACCAACACTTCCTTGTAGTGCATCGTGCTTTCCACCCACACTCGCAACAAGTGCAGCGACGAGTAGTAGTGCAAGTCCCGCGTACTTTATCTTGGCCAGTGTTACAGAAAAATCCATACTAGAAGTAGGGTACCAATTTTTACTCCTTATAATGAAATGCTTTGCGTTGCACTATTTTCGTTTTAGGGAATAGTCGGGTAGACAACATTTACTAATTAAGATTTACTGTACAGCTATACCACTACACCACTTCTTATGTTTTCAAAAAAATTCGTTATTTCAACCCTTAAATCAATCAGCGTACTTACGCTAGTGATTGCACTCTCGCAATCTGCTGCTGCACAGGCGCAGCAACCATATTTTATCCTCGATAATGACGATGCAGGCTACAGCAGCGTTGGTGCATGGCGCAACTGGTACACAGGCTTTCAAGGCGACCTCGACTTCAAAGCAACAGGGAACGGCAGTGCAGTTGCAACGTGGGAAATAGAAGTCCCAGCAGGAACCTACAGAGTACTGACAACATGGCTTCCCTGGAGCGGGAGAGCAACCAATGCTCCCTACACCATATACGATGGTAATACAGAACTCACTACTGTAGACGTAGACCAAATATCTACCATGAAAGACTACAGTGCTCATGGTGCAGTATGGGATGAACTCTCTGTTGTAACAATCACGTCTGGTACGCTGCGGGTAGAACTCAGCGACGATGCAAATGGTTATGTCATTGCTGATGCTATTTTGATTGAGCGGGTAGAAGAGGAAGTAGTAGAGGAAGAGGAGGGAACACCTGCCCCTCCAGTACCATTTGAGGATACCATCCTCGATGATGATGACCCTGGGTACACCAGTGTTGGAGCATGGAACAACTGGGGATCCGCAGGTTTTGGGGGTGATGTTGATTATAAAGCAGCTGGCAATGGTAGTGCTGTCGCAACCTGGGAACTACATGATGTTCCTGAGGGAACGTACCGAGTACTTGCAACGTGGCTTCCATATTCAGGAAGAGCAACCAATGCGCCGTATACGATCTACGATGGCAACAGTGCACTGACGACTGTAGAGGTGAACCAAGTAGCCACTATGAAAGATTACCCCGCTCATGGAACAACGTGGGATGAACTCTCCATCGTAAACATTACCTCTGGAACCTTGCGAGTGGAACTCTCTGACAATGCTAACGGCTATGTGATAGCTGATGGGATTTTGGTGGAACGTGTTTCTCCGTAAGTGATACTGCCAGAATAGTCCTATGATGATGCACTTCGAATTTCTCGGAGTGCTAGTGCATCAAAAATACGATCACCACAGAATATACGAACCGTTATCAGTATCCGAGACCACTTACCAACAACGTATCGCGTTCGAGGCCTCTTTGACTTGATAGCACGTAACACCGCTTGGGCAACTACACTTGGCGGAGAGCCATTTCCTGAGGCGTAAAGCTTTTCGGTAGCGTTTGCTACATGCTGTGCAAATACATGGTACGCACCCTTTCCAGACCGCTTCAGGAGAGTATCGGAGACTATTGATCCGAAGTTGGTATTGATAATTCCTGGTTCTATAATAGATACAGAAATATTAAACTCTTTGAGTTCTAGACGTAGGCAGTCAGACCATCCTTCTAGTGCGTGCTTCGTAGCGTGGTACCACGCTCCAAGAGGTGTGTACATCTTTCCACCCATAGAGGAGATATTAATAATCCTCCCAGACTGCTTTGCACGCATATGCGGTAAGACGAGTTGCGTGATCCTCGCAAGGCCAAAGAGGTTTACTTCAAATTGATACCGAGCATCTTCTAGTGTTGTATCTTCTACTGCACCAAATAGACCGAACCCTGCGTTGTTCACGAGGGCATCTATACGACCTTCTTTCTGAATGATCGTATTCACACATTTTTGAATGTCAGCATCTTTGGTGATATCCATCGCTAAAGCCTCTCCACCAGCCTCTGTAAGATACTGCATCTTATCGACACGTCGTGCAGCACCGTAGACTCTGCACCCTTCTTGAAGAAGGGTCATGGCACTCGCTTTACCCATGCCTGATGATGCACCAGTGATAAGGACTACAGGTTTCATACCCCCAGACTATATCATGATTAGAAATCATTCAGTCTCATACTCTCTTTAAAACTCTTGAGTAGGTAGTTGGCTACAGACTCTTCGTTGAGTGGAGTAGAAGACCCAGTGTTACGGGATAGTAGACACGTAATGGCCCCTATCTCACGACCTCTGTGCTCTTCCATTGCAATACAGATACTTGGGTCATATTCACCTGCTCGCTTACCAACGCTGTCAGTCTTGGATAGGGTAATACTATCCCCGATGTCCACGTTTCCAATAACCTTCACTGGCACCTGTCCAACAAGTCCTATAAGTGCTGATGGACCATCCATACCCATCTGAGAGTTACCAATGAACCCCGGCTTGGTAGAGTAAATACCAATCATTTTAAGCTCTCTGCTATTGCAGCGTTTCACGTGCTTTGACCTCTTTGGGTCTAGACATGTTATGTCTCCTGGTTCCATTCCAGGGTCTGCAGTAGGGAACCACTCAGCAAGGTCGGCGCCTCCACCAGTGAAGCTTCCTTCAGCAGTCACTGCACCATCTGCACGAACCTTGAACACTGTGTTATTGGCAGATCCATTCTGTGTAATAATCCGGAATGCATTGTCTGATGTGCTTGTCTGCTGCGTCTTGATCACGATTCCACCGCTTCCGGTATCACCATGACGGTAGAGCTCTGTATCGAATACATTTCGGTATCCAAACATAATGTGAGCATTCGTTCCACTACCAGTTGTTCCGCTGTAGTTATCAAGAGCAAGGACTGTTGCTCCTGAAGAGTAGATGTATGCACCTGTTTGATATACAGGAGCAGTTACGTGAAGCTTTGCATTTGGAGTGGCTGTTCCAATACCAACCTTTCCATCTGGTCTAATACGCATACGTTCCGTAAGAGTTGAGCTGCTATCGGGAGTCGTCCAGAAGATAAGGTTTGCAGGACTATCTCCTGTAGCCCACGTACCTGCTGCTTGCCCTTGGATACCTGCACCTATAAGAGGAGATGACTCGCTACCACCATCGGTACCGGCAAACCGTATGAATCCAAGACCCGTTCCGTTGGAGATGGTCGAATCTATTCGTTTCAAGTACAGATCTACCAATGTGTCGTTTGCTGCTACATCGAGTTCTATGTTTGAGACGAGGTCTTCTGTACCAATACCGATTCTTCCACTGTCATCTACAAAGAATGCCGCTGAGCCATTATCTCGGACCATAAAGTCTCCAGTAGAAGTCAGGTCAAAAATAAAGTTACTTCCTCCAAAGTTCAGCGTCGTAGAGGCATCGAGATCCAATGTATCTTGGAGTTCTGCAAAGTCCACAGTGTTATCAGTGATATTAATAGTGATCGTATCTGTTGCACTTACAGCAGTGGTAATCTCTGCACCACCAGCAATATCTAAGGTATTACCCTGTGCAATAGTTTCAGGGGTACCGCTATCACCGGTAAGAGAAAATGTAGTGAGCTGGTTTGTATTAGTATCGGCAATAGTAGTATCAGTATCAGTTCCACAACTGAATCTTTCAGTGGTTACATCCCAGAGTAGTTTACTAGTACCCGCTGTATCACAATCCGCAAGACCGGATCCTGCGAATCCGTCAGCGACATAGAGGGATGCTCCAGAAGCAGCACCTTCGAAGACCAAAGTCCCAGAAGAGGTAAGTGTGTCTTGTGCATGAATAGTAGAACCAGAGATGGTTCCTACTACCTCTAGTTCTTCTGTAGGAGTTGTAGTTTTTACTCCAACAAGTCCTCCAGAGTCGACCATAATCCGTTGTGCCCCCTCAGTGTAAAAGCCGAGTTCTTGACCTTGGACTTGTGTATTTCCATCTGTATCACCAAATTTTACAATACCTACTTCCGAATCGAGTGCCCCATCAACACTTGAAATAATTGTCGCTGTTTGAATAGATGGAGTACCTGCAATTTTTCCTACCCCCCATCCAGCTCCACTGAGTGTTCCTGTATTACCATTTCCAGAAGAATCAGCAGCGGTTGTTCCTGTATTTTCATCAAATTTCCACCAACCCACAAGCCCGCCAGCAGCAACATCATTGGGAGTTCCCGTTCCAGAATTATATATTTCACTAACTTCACCGCTAGTCAGAGACCTGTCATATATTCGTGCATCATCTATTTCACCCGTTACTGAGAAACCGAAAGTAGGGTGGCGTCCAATATATGTAGTATTAGTAGGTGCAGACATTGTTCCAGAAAGAGCAGCGGTGGATACTTCTGTTCCATCCATATAGAGTCGTACTGTTGTTCCATCATAGGTACCGACGAAGTGCACCCATGTATCTAGGGCAGTATAAGCATAGCTTGTTCGACCATATGCATTTCCCCTTCCAACATCGAAGTACATAACGCTACCATATGTATACATCTCAAACCCCGTGTTTGTAGAGTATGTTGCATCGTTCCCCCATATTGCTTTATTGGTTATGGCGGTATTCATATTTACCCATGCAGTTAGAGAAATATAGGAAGGATGCAGGCTAGAATCGCTTCCAACATCCACATAGTTTGTTCCTCCAGCGAGGCTTACTGCAGAGGTGATGTCAGAAGCAGGTTGCGTTACTGTATTTTCGAGTGTGAATGTATTTGCTGATGTTGTTCTTTTAATGACAGTACCAGAGCCATTGTCATTCCGAAAACGCATTGTAGTCGTACTTCCACTTTGTATATCCAGTGTGTAGTCAGGGGTATCAGTTCCAATACCAACTCTACGTTCTGAGGCATCGAACACAAGACCATCAGTATCAACGACAAGAGTGTTTCCTGTAGCTGTTCCTGCGTCTTTGAATATAGTGAGAGCACCTGTCATTGTGTCTCCCTCTACGTGAACGTATCTGTTATCAAAGAAGTCTTGTAGAGAACCTGTACCAGAGAAAGCTCCACCGCCACCTGCTCCACTATCGTCATCGCTACAACTTACTTGCCCATCGGCACCCACAGTTAGTGCACCGCCATTGTCATTTCCACTACAATCGAGTCCATTAAGGAACACAGATGCACCATCTACAATCAACGATCCAGACGACTGCAATCTGTCTTGGGCATGAATCGTAGAACCAGAAATTGTTCCGATAACCTCTAGGTCATCATCAAAGATAAAAGAAGCTAGTGTTCTATTGTATGTAAGTCTTTTATTAAGTGAGCCACCAAACTGCAAGTACAAGTCTGCACTGCTATCCGTGTCATCGATAACTTGGAATGCCTCTGTATTTACAATAAGAGTAGGTGCCCAGCTACTTGCAGCAAAAATATGCGGAACAGGGCCTATCATTCCCACCGCCAGAATGGCAAGAATACTGAGGGCCTGAAGGTAGTTTTTTGTTTTTGTGTAGGGCATGTATGGCTTTTTTGGGTTTCATATTATTATACCAAAAAAACACATTTTTGTGAGGAGCGATGGTGTTGTTAAATATTACAACAGTGGTGTAATAGTATTTGTGATTTTGCCTAAGATTAGAGGAAAGTGGCTTGCCGACCGAAGCCGCAGCGAATTTGTCGCTAAACAATAAGGCAATTGCAAAAGTCTACGGACGACAACCAACGCTGCGCGTAGATAGGTCATCTATTTTTTTGAATGTGAATTGAGTATTACTACTAAAAATGTTATAATATATAGATGGCAAAACACTCAAATAATTACGGCTCACAGTTCTTACACGAACAACAGGGTACTTTGCATACAAGTACACCAGTAGAGCGTGCTAACCAAAAAGCAGAAGAATCAAGCCAAAAACCTACTCAAAAAATTGCCAGCTTTCTTGCAAGATATAAACATGTGCTACAACCACAAGCTACAAAGCAAGAATTAGACACAACTACGCAAGAGCGTAATCTACAGATGTTACTCCCTAAACTCTACGAAGAGCTTGTGATTGAATCACAAGATATTCCCTACGCAGCGTTTGAGCTAGAACAACAAATCGCCAGAAGCTTAGGACATGGCGACGTAACAATAACCGAAGAGTTTAAGGAGCGTAAAACACAAGAGATTAGAGGTAATCAACAAGAGAGTATAAAATATTGGGCAACCTATCTTACTTCACCAGATGCAGATTATCCCGATTACGCAAAATACTGGGCATTTACTGGTATGCAAACCATGGGTAAACTTGTAAAAAAAGAACAAGAAGATGGTTCAGAAAAGGTGTATTTTGCTAAACGTACCAAAGATACTGTTGCTCCGTACTCTGTATGCAATGCAGCCGCTTTAGCAAAAAGCATTAGTGCACTAGATGTCTACCTACAGGAACAAGATCGTCGTAAAAAACTAAGTAAAGCAAAGCGCAAACAAGACAGTTTACAGCTAGAAAATACCAGTACTCAATTAACAGATACAGAATTTACACAACTCATTGCTACTAAAAGCTTTAGTGCTATCTACGCTCAATTCTTAAAAGAATTACCAGAATACACCGAAGAAGGCTTAGAAAATATTCAAGGGGAATGGATTCAGTACAAGCAGAATAGTGATGCTGCACGACTAGTAGAGTCACTCAAGGGGTACCCCTTAGAATGGTGTACTGCCAATCAACAAACAGCACAAGGTCAATTACAAGGTGGTGATTTTTACGTGTACTACAGTCAAAATAGCCAAGGAGAACATAAGATTCCACGGGTAGCGATACGTATGGAGCAAGATAACATTGCTGAAGTACGTGGCATTGCTGCTTCGCAAGAGGTTGACCCGTACATTACTCCTGTTATTCAAACAAAAATGCAAGAGTTTGGTACAGAAGGTAAGCAATACCAAAAGAAAGCGAGTGATATGCAGCAGATGACAGTACTTATGAAAAAACAGGAACATAATGAACAATTAAACGCACAAGAACTACGATTTTTATATGAACTGGACAGCACTATTGAAGGATTTGGTTACAACAATAAGGATCCAAGAATTAAGGAGTTACGAGAGCAAAGAGATGCTAAAAAAGATGTTTTAACAGTATTTGATTGCACCCAAGATCAAGTGGCCACTAGTGGTACAGAAATTACTACACAGACCAAAGTATACATTGGGGCAATAAACAAAGAGGCTTTACAATACATTCAACAGTTTAGTATTGACTATGCGTACACTAGCTTCCCCGAGACACCGATTGCATTGCAAAACCTAACAATTGGCACATTAAGTTCCGAGGAGCTTTTATGTACCCTTAAACAGGCAAAGGATGCTTGTGATATTAATATATTAGGTTATGCCCAAAGCATGCTTGATAACAGGTCAGAGTTTCAAGAGCCAACCCAAAGCCGCTTTGAATCTTTAGATAATAAAGGTGAAACACTGAATCTTGTTACACTACAGGTAAAAGATCTTGGTTTTAGTTCAGATCCAACAACGGTGGAGTTGTTTGCAAAAGCCACTGAGCTTGGACTAGAATTATGCCCTAAAGAAACAGCCGCTTATCTACGCTTACAAGATACAAATCAACCACGTGATGATTGGTACTATATTGCATCACAAACAGTACCGGACTCCGATGGCCGTCCGCGCGTGTTCGACTGCGAGCACGATGCGGGTGGCCTGTGGCTCCGCGGCCATTGGACGGAGCCTGGCGATCATTGGCGTCTCTCGGATCGCGTCGTGTTTCGGTTCAGCAAGTCAGACTCTGATACTTAGTACTTAGACACTTTTTTGAGACTTAGACACTTTGACTCTTCCACGCAGCGGTCGCTACATTTTTGTTTTTGCTTCTCATAATGCATGTAGGGTATTGTATAGACAGCTGCGTGTTATTCATCGGTTACGGCTGATGAACACAATGTGCATGGTTATTTCCGTATCGGTAGTTGGTTATGACTGACTATGAGTAGTGATAACGATGAAAAAAGAATGACTTGGTGCTTATGTTTTACGCTAAAATATGCTTGGAACGATTGTTCGAGTAAATCAAGCCAATGTTTTTCAATCCTTGCTCCCAACGTATATCTTGCTCCTTTTGGCATATGAATAACAGTACTCAGCCACAACAAGTATCCTTGTTTGACTCTATGGACAATAGAAGTGGAGCTGGAAGAAAATTGAGAGAGAGAGATAGATTGCCTATCTCAAATGAGATGAACTTTTGAATATCACGAACCGAGTACGAAGTTTTCACTTATGACAGCAGGTACAAAACTCTTCGAGGTGCCCTAGTGTAATGCATGGCGGAGAGAGGGGGATTCGAACCCCCGAGACCCTTGCGGGCCTGACGGTTTTCAAGACCGTTGCATTCGACCACTCTGCCATCTCTCCGTGACCTATTGTAAAGACTCTGTGGGTTTACGCACAGTCAAAAAAGTAATAATTATCTCTAAAGCGCATCTCCTAGTCTCTCAATCAGATCGTTGTTGCTTGGCATTTCCTCTTTAGGACATTCTCGACCAGCCCAGTACTTACGTAGAGTATCAAGATATCCTTTCTCTGCGTTTAGTTTATCGACAAAGCTCTTGGCAGAGGCTGAGAATCGAGAGTGCTGAAGGTTATGGATCATCTCGTAGATAGCAGAGACAAATGCATCTTCGCCACCACAGACTTCGGATCGAACTTCGTCTTGAATAGCATCAGCAATAGACTCACTATCAATGCCAGCCATGACATAGAGATCTTTTGCAGGTGCGGAAGGGAAGTAGTGGTTTACACCAAGGCGACGCAGAGAGCAGGGGAGTGCAAAGTCAGCAATAATATCTGCGACTTGTGTAGCAAGTCCCCCTTCGGAGTTGTGGTCTTCTACTACGATAAGGTGACCTGTTTCTAGTCCTGCTTGGATAATAGCAGAAGCATCTATTGGCCTAATAGAAGCCACATTTAGCACACGCACAGAGAGGTCTTTGCTTATCTCATTCTGTGCAAGAGATTCAACCGCCGCAATTGCAGAGTGCACAGGAATACCAGTGGCGATAATAGTAATGTCATCTTCGGTGGTTCCTTTGCCGCGGATCAAATCAATTTTTCCATCAAATATGTAATCATTTCCGTAGAGAATTTCTCCATTAGGAGACTTGAGTTGGTCGTGTCCGTCGCGAGGGAAAAATGTATAAACACTTTTGTGTCCTTCGCAGATTATTTCTATAGCTTTCTCTGCCATGGCAGCAGCTTGGTTACTGTCCGCTGTCATCCAAACTTCAGTGTGATCAAATGGGATGTTTAAGTAGTGACGCTCTTGGTGCGTCTCTCCATCTTCTCCAACAGAGAGGCCTGCGTGTGTGCAGTCATTAATAATTCCACAGCGAGTGTGGCCACAGTTCACATCAATCAATCGAGCGTTAGCTCTAGCCTCGTTAGTACCAAATGCTGCGAATGTATAGGTAACAGGCAAAAGACCTGTTTGGCGCATTCCTGCTGCCATCATATACATGTTCGCTTCTGCGACTCCTACGTTAATACAGCGATCTGGAAACTCTTTTCCTACCTTATCGAATCCACCAGAGCCTGCAAGGTCTGCATGCAGACACATGATGCGACTATCTACTTTCATCATGCTAAGAAGGTGAGTAGCTCCGAAATCTTTACGAGCTGCACCCTTATCTGTAGTAACAGATCGTTTGTAGCCTTTAAGATTCGGAGATAGTTCTATATCTGTCTCGATTCCTCCTGCAAATCTCTCCTGTTCTGCGTCGTAAAATGATTGATATTGACCTACAGACTCGTCAAGAGATTCTAAATCTTTGAGTGCTTTTGCGGCTTCGTCTTCGGATAGGGGACTACCGTGGAAGTTTTTACTTCCCGTGTTAGATGCTTCTTCCATCAAATCAATCCCATGGCCCATCGTAGTGTAGTAGCAGATGAATATTGGCTTACCCTTACCAACTAGCGTATCTGCTTTTTCTATGGCTGTTTTTACTTGGGCGGGGTTGTTTCCGTTTTGCACTTCGATAACATTCCATCCAGAGGCAGCGGCAATAGCTGCAAAGTCTGCTGCAACTGTTTTAGTTGGCATCCCAGACAGCTGAATGTCATTCCAGTCTCCATGCACAATAAGATTATCTAACCCTAAGTGTGCGGCGAGACGGAATGCTTCTTGCACTTGCCCTTCTTGGCTATCACCATCAGCAAGGAGTACATCAACTTTGCCAGGCTTCTTTTGGTATTTTAGTCCGAATGCAGTTCCAAGTCCGTGGCTTACACCTTTTCCAAGAGGACCTGTTCCAAATGGAATGTCTCCGAGGCCTGCTTCGATGTGACCAGGAAGCCCAGAAGGAGTTCTGAATGTATCAATAATGCTCTGAGGACTAGATAGCCTCTCATCTCCTTTATCTCTACCAAACAAATAGATCAATCCATAGGCAAGGACACTCAAGTGCCCTGGGCTTATACGAAGTGGCTGATCTTCTACGGGGCTTCGCATCTTGTAGATCCAGTAACCAAGAGTAAATGCGGATAGGGGGCCACCGGGGTGACCAGACTTATGCGTTAGAGGAGCCATCACGGCAAGGTGCCGTAGAATGGTGTGGGCTATTTCGTATTGAGAGACCTCATCGTCACTAAGCGTTGACGCGTCATCAGGACCAATCCAATGTCGGTCTCCAGGGTTTGCAGCACTTGCAACGCGCTGCAGAGACATGGGCACTTCGTGTGGATCTTTACCGTTGAATGTAGATGCGTCTGGACGAGTCATTTCTCAGAGTGTAAAGAGGAAAACGGAAAACGGAAAGAGTATATTCGATTGGATTGTAATCTATTTTCCACTCTCCACTTTCCACTTTCCTATAAAACTTAAGAGGGGAGCGTAGCGAGGAAGTGAAAATTCACTGGAGACATTAAGTGTTCAGCCCAATTTAAAGCCAATTAGCCGTTTAAGTAGAGAATTTTGGCGCTGTACCAGTCCCCTATTATTTGTTAAATTTTGTATACATCAATTTGTACGTAAATTTAAGGACTTTGCAACCCCTATACCCTTGGAGGCCCATGATGAAAAGACTAGTATATGCCAACTATGAAACGACGAACAACCAACCGTAAACAGTTCCCACTTATGGGAATAAACATCTCGGCAATAGTGATGCTAAGCTTGCTGATGCTCGCAGTCTAAGATGGGTAATCGGGGAGGTAGTATTAATAGAACCCAGTGCTGATGTACCCGTCAGTGGGAGGTTGTATTAGTGTCAATTAATTCACAGGTTAATCGAGTTTCATACCTTATAAACAAATTACATAAATCCTGCATCATCCCTTCTCAACCTGCTAAACCTGCTCAACTTTCTAAACCTATTTCTCAATAATCAACATCCTCTTCGGTCCGTTGCGGATCTCCTCTTTTACGCCAGTCCAGTCGTGGATAGCATTGATGAGTGTTTTGTGTTTGTACTTGTAGCCCAGTCCCCTTTTGGTGCCTGGGTCGTTGGTTATAAAGTGCCTCCAGTTGTATCCGGTAATAACGAGCATGTGATACCGAGGACCTTGCCCAGAAAAGTAGGGGTTACCGAGGTCACGACCTGCAGCAGGGACGATGACAGGGTTTCCTTTTGCAATTTCATGCATGATAGATTCGCGTGTCACATCATCACTAATACGCGCTTGGTATCCGTAGTAGTCCTTAGCGATGGTAGCGAGTTCATCCAATGATACGTCATACTTGTAACGGTTAGATTCTTCCCAGTTGGTGAGTTGTAGTATTTCTCTGTTTGCTTGGTCTGGTGTAAGTGTAGATCCACGCAGAAAGTAATCCACCATAATTAGTGACGCCTCTTCGCATGCTTCTTGGTATGGATTATCCCAGTTGGCGTGTGGTGCTTGAGAAGTAAATGGCACAGTAATATAGGCCTTACTTGGTAGGGTGATTTCTTTAATTTCTCCAGATTCTGGTACAGGATCTGCATCATGCTCAAAATTTACCTTCGCTTCTGATGAAGGCTCCAGTTCCACTGTAATGGTAGAAGCGGTGCATCCTGTAAGGAATACGGCCGATAGAAGTCCTACCCAAATACGCATAGATGTAAGATTTCTTACACGCTACCTGTTTTAAGCTTAAAATCCAGTGAATTGTACTCTATAATACGGATAATTTCTCCCAAAAAACACTCATGAAACTGTTTATAGACACCGCAAATATGGCTCAAGTAAAGGAGATAGCATCATGGGGAATTTTAGATGGAGTCACAACAAACCCTAGCCTTGTTGCTAAAGAAGAGGACGCGGATTTTAAAGAAACCGTTATAGAAATGTGCGGACTAGTTAACGAAGTAAGTGCACAAATTACCGCTACAGAATTTGAAGAAATGAAAAAGCAAGCTGATGAATACAGTAGCTGGCACAAGAATGTCGTGGTGAAGGTACCGATGACAGTCGAGGGGCTAAAGACATTAAACTACTGTAGCTCAAAAGGAATTCATACGAACACCACACTTGTGTTCTCTGTACCACAGGCAATCATGGCGGCAAAGTCTGGTGCCACGATGATCAGTCCATTTGTTGGTCGCCTTGATGACATTGGAATGGATGGAATGGATTTGATCGCTGATATTATGGAGGCATGGAGCCACTACAAATTTGAGACACAAGTCCTTGTTGCATCAGTCAGAAATCTAGAACACGTAACTCGTGCTGCTACACTAGGCGCACATATTTCTACTATTTCGTATAAAGTATTCCAAGAACTTCCACAGCATGAACTAACGGATAAAGGTCTAAAGAAATTTATGGAAGACTGGGAGTCCGTTCAAAATCGATAATGTCTATCAATCAACTTGGAGTCGTCGGCCTTGGAACTATGGGTGCAAACCTTGCACGCAATGCCGCTCGCAATGGAGCTAAGGTTGCTGTATTTAATCGCACGACTGAGGTGATGCACGACTTTATTAAGGAGTATGGAAAAGAGGGGATGTTTGTACCATGTAAATCGTATGAAGAATTAATCCGATCTCTGGATGGCCCAAGGGCTATCTTGCTAATGGTGAAAGCTGGCCCTGCTGTGGACGCCGTTATTGGAGACCTTCTTCCACTTCTCGAAAAAGGTGACATCATTATTGATGGAGGAAACAGTCACTACCCAGATACAGAACGAAGAGTTGCAGAACTTGGCCTACAGGGGATTCGCTTTATTGGCATGGGAGTGAGTGGTGGAGAAGAAGGTGCTTTGTTAGGTCCTAGTATGATGCCTGGTGGAGATAAGAGTGCGTGGAAAGAAATGCAGCCACTCCTCGAAAATATGGCAGCTGATGACGGCCTAGGTGGAAAATGTGTCTCTTATATAGGAGAGGGTGGCGCCGGACACTTTGTAAAGATGGTCCACAATGGTATCGAGTATGGAATCATGCAGCTTATCACAGAGAGCTATGATGTTTTAAGGAACGTGGGTGGATATACAAATGCAGAACTAGCAGAAACCTTTGGTCATTGGAATGAAGGTGATGACCTGAAATCATTTTTAATAGAGATTACTTCGAAGATATTTGCAAAGGCTGATGATTTAGGATCAGGTGAATTAATTGATGTGATCCAAGACAAGGCAGGCCAAAAGGGGACTGGGAAATGGACAACAATCTCTGCATTGCACTATGGAGTTGCTATTCCAACAATTACTGCTGCTGTAGATGCACGTATTCTTTCTGGTAGTGATGACTTGAGAGAAATAAGTAGGCCATATACTCCAGACCTTGAAGAGCCAGTACCAAATAAAGAGAAGATGCGCATCATGGTGCGTAGCGCACTGCACCTCAGTACTCTCTGTGCTTACAAGCAAGGGTTCCAATTGATGAAAGTAGCCAGCGAGGAGCATAAGTGGAAATTGAATCTTGAAGAGTGCGCCCGTATCTGGCTTGGCGGATGTATCATTCGATCTGTACTGCTCAAAACGTTTACTGATGCTCTCAGTAATGAACCTACGCGAGTAGAGACAGCATCAAAGTATTTTGAAAATCAATTTGGTGGAGAGAAACAAATGTATTGGAGGCAGATACAAGAGCTTGCCGGAAGCAGAGGGATTCCTGTGCCATCATTTACTGCATCACTTAGTTATTACGATGCTATTCGTCGAGAGCGCCTTCCACAAAATCTGATACAGGCACAACGTGATTTCTTTGGTGCACATACTTATCAGCGCACAGATAAAGAAGGTACGTTTCACGCTGACTGGGAGTAGCTGCTACACTAAGCCCCATGTACGCCTCGGCAACATGCGAAAATGTTTTGGCACAACTCAAAAGTTCTCTTGAGGGAATTTCGGATAAAGAAGTCCTTTTGCGCAGAGAGCAATATGGCCTAAACGATTTTCCTATAAAAAAGAAGTCACTCGTGTTGCTGTTTATTTCACAATTTAATGATGTCATGGTGTACATCCTCTTTGTAGCGCTGGGGATATCTCTTGCTATGCCATTTTTAGAGAATGGAGGACAGCCACATGCAGAGAGCTTTTTGGACGCCGCTGTTATTGGGGCAATTATTCTTCTTAATGCCATACTTGGGTTTGTTCAAGAATATAAGGCAGAGGAATCCATAGAGATGTTACAAAAGCTTTCGTCGCCTCATGCCCGTGTACGACGTAACGGTGAAGAATTGATTATTCCCTCAAAAGAATTAGTACCAGGAGATATTGTCATCATGGAGGCGGGAGACAAGATCTCTGCGGATGCTCGTATCATTAATGAGTCCCACCTCGAAGTAAACGAGTCGAGTCTTACCGGTGAATCTCATGTAGTTGATAAAACATCAGAAGCCATAGCAGGAACAAAGAAGCTTGCCCTTTCTCAGCAGCGCAACATGATATTCTCAGGAACTCTTGTCACAAGTGGATATGCAGAGTGCGTCGTTACAGCCATAGGACTAACTACTGAGATAGGAAAGATTGCGAAGCTTGTATCAGAAACAGATTTTCCAGAGACACCACTTCAAAAACGCATGGCGCAGCTTGGGTCTATGCTTGGTGCGGTTGTACTAGGTCTTTGCATGATTGTGTTTGCTGTAGGCATATATGAATCTATGCCCTTTGTAGAAATCCTTCTCATTGCGGTCAGCCTTGCGGTATCTGCAGTTCCAGAGGGGCTGCCTGCAGTTGTTACAGTTTGTATGGCTATGGGGGTAAGGAGAATGGCAAAGAAGAATGCACTTGTTCGTAGACTAGAAGCATTAGAGGCTCTTGGAAGCGTCACAGTAATTTGTGCGGACAAAACAGGGACCATCACACAGAATAAAATGTCAGTGGTACGGACGTGGCTTAATTCTGATGCCTATGATGAAAAGCTTCTTGGTCAAATAGCTTCCTCTTGTAACAGAGCGCAACTTCCAAATATCGGTGACCCTACAGAGGTTGGATTATTGGAATTTGCTAAAAAACAAGACAGCGAACGTCTTCCTATAGATGATGAAGAGGTACCATTTAGTTCGGAGGTGAAATACATGCAAACTCGTCATGGAGAGAGGGTATTTCTCAAAGGTGCTCCCGAGACGATTTTTTCGATGTCTATAGATGAAACTGAAGCAATACTTAAGACAACAGAAGAGCTTGCCTCCAAAGGGCTACGCGTACTTGCATGTGCAGAAAAAAAAGATGGTGTAGTACATTTTGTTGGATTGATTGCTATGGAAGATCCACCAAGAGAAACTGCAAAGGAGTCGATACTTGAAGCAAATGCTGCTGGGATCCGTACGATTATGATCACTGGTGATAATCCTAAAACAGCGCTTGCTATAGCACAGGCAGTCGGTATTGAGGGTGATGTCATGCACGGGGCAGAATTGGATTCTCTAAGTGCAGAGGAACTTTCTGCAGCACTGGAACATATAGGTATTTTTGCTCGTGTCTCTCCAGAACATAAACTGAAGATACTCGATGCATTGCAGAAGAATAATGAAATTGTTGCTATGACAGGAGATGGAGTAAATGATGCGCCCGCTCTTAAGGGGGCACACGTAGGTGTTGCCATGGGTAAGGTAGGCACTGAGGTTGCGAGAGAAGCTTCGAGTATCGTTTTAGCGGATGACCACTACGCAACAATTGTTACAGCTATACGAGAAGGACGTCGCATCTACGATAATATAAAAAAATTCGTTATGTTCCTGCTTCGTGCAAACTTTGACGAGTTACTCTTTATTACGACAGTGCTCCTTCTCGGGATGCCACTGCCATATCTACCGGTTCATATCCTATGGATTAACCTTATGACAGATGGGCTACCAGCATTAGCACTGGGTATGGAGCCAGCAGAAAAAGACATTATGCAGCGCAAGCCGCGCGATGCAGACGAGCATCTTCTTGCAGGGCAGGGTGGTCGTCTTATGTTCTCTGCTTTCTTTGCCTTTGCCATCGCATTTCTGTTTTACCTCTGGCAATTAAGCAGTGGTATTCCACTAGATGAAGCACGTACAACAACACTTACTCTCGCAATACTATTTGAGTTACTACTCGCACACTCTGTTCGTAGTGAAAAGCCACTGTGGGAAATTGGATTCTTTACTAACAAGTGGATTCTATGGGGAACAGCTATTCCGTTTGTGTTCCAGTTGATTCTTCTCTTTACACCACTCAGAGATTTCTTTCATCTTACCAGTATTACCGTTGTTGAATGGCTAGAGATTGCAGTGCTTTCTCTCGGGGCGTTTGCAGTATTCGAATTAATGAAATTAATACCAGAAAGAAATAAAGCGTAGATGTCTATTCCATTCATCTGCATTATCCCTCAAGCTAGGAGTATGAAACCTCGCACGTATAAAACCATAATGTTGGGATATGTCATTGGCCCACTGGTGGCACTTGTCGTCGCAGTGGTGATGATGTGGAATAGTTTTATCTTTATAGAAGATGTGGCTCTCTTCCTCGTGTTCCATACTTTAGGAATGCTTGGAGTGACAGTCGGCTTTCATCGACTGCTCACTCACGATGGATTTAAAACGTTTGCTCCCATCCGATTATTTTTTGTTCTCTGTGGATGCATGGCTCTTGAGGGAAAACCACTCGAATGGGTATCGACACACATCAAACACCATGCACACTCCGATCACGATGATGATCCACATAGTCCACTCGCAGGCTTTTGGCATGCACATATGGGTTGGGTATTTCATCAGGATAACTTTGCTCCTCCAGAGGAATACTGTCCGCATCTTCTCGAAGACCGCGTACTCATGTTTGCGCAACGAACCTACTTTGTCTGGCCTGCACTCTCCTTCGTCATTTGCTACGCAGTTGGAGGATGGTCTGGAGTGCTGTGGGGAGGACTCGTACGCATGGCCTTTACGACACACACGACATGGTGTGTGAATTCTATTTGCCACACGTTTGGAAACCGAGACTTCGAAACAACAGATGAAAGCCGCAACAACTGGCTGGTAGGTTTGCTAGCCCTTGGAGAAGGGTGGCATAACAATCACCACGCGTTCCCCCGCAATGCTTTTCATGGAATGCGATGGTATCAGCTTGATGCATCTGGCATCATCATTCGTAATTTAGAAAGACTGGGTCTTGCTTGGGATATACAGCGTATTGGATTAGAAACTCAAGAGGCTCATCGACTTAAAGGGCTTACGATGCACGAAAATATTGCAGAGCTAAAAGTAGAACTCGGACAGTTTATTGATCAAGCCAGAGAAGAGTTGGATCAGATGATCCTAAAACTTCCTCCAAAAAAAGTTGCTGCTATGCGCTTGGCGCATGAAAAAACGATGAAGAGATATACAGAAATTCAACTCAGTCTTGCAAATCGTAGAAACATGAAACGTAAAGCAATAGAAAAGCGTTACGATGAAGCAGCACAGTTACTGGAAATTGCGAAGCGAAGAATGAAGATAGTTACGGCGTAAATTGATTTCTTTATTTGTAATCATATGGTGTCTAGTCTATAGCAAACTTACTATGGCGGAGAGTGAGGGATTCGAACCCTCGGACCGGTTACCCGGTCAACACATTAGCAGTGTGTCCCATTCGACCACTCTGGCAACTCTCCAACCACCTTTAGTATAGGGCAACTGTGGAGTCTTCCTCAAACGAAAGCATCACTTCCTGCAAGTCCTCAATACCATGCTCTGTAATCACATCAATTGATCCATTCTGCTCAAATGTCGCAATAAGTAGATCCATAATAGGTACACGCACTATGATGCATCCCATACTACGGAACCTTGTATCCATACCTGAAAAGATTTCTTCTTCATTACCGTATTCGTGGAATCCGTATGCGGTGTGATCTTTACCGTCTTTATAGAGGCGTAGGAAGCGTCCAGATGGGCCAAATGTCATGCGATCTCCTTTAATATGCACACTCTTTGCAGTCCAGCTCCAGTTGGGAGTCGAAGCATTATAAGATCTTCCGATGTAATACACCCATCGCCTCTGGCCGGTTACTACTTCAAAATTGATGTAACTTCCATCTTCGTGGAAGATATATCCCTCATTATTTAGGGTATCAACAATGATCTTATCATTCGCTTGAATTTTCCAATCTTCACTGGTAATTTCATGTGCAACAGGTGCAGCGGAGTTCGCTACCACTGGCGCAAGCGGAGCCGATGGGAGGCTCAAAATGAGTGCCAGGAATGTAGTGGTCAGAGTTGACATAAAGGCGACTATTGTACATAATTTAACTTGTACGTCAATGGCTTATGTAAACGCAATTGTGGCAATATATGGGCCTGAAACGGGTTATATTCTCTAATTGAAAATCTTGATAAAATATGAGTGATTTTCCACACGAATCGGTGCTCCTAGAGGAGGTGCTTGAGGCACTATCTCCGCAAGCTGATTCTCGTATTTTAGATGTAACATTAGGCCTTGGAGGACATGCATCTGCGCTCCTAAATATGGCAGGGTCATCGGCTACATTAGTCGGGCTAGATGCTGATGAAGAGAATTTACTTGAGGCACAGAGGCGACTCGAGACCCAAGTAGATCAATGTAAGTTTATCCATGCAAATTTCAGTCAGTTATCAGAATTAGATCTTGGTACATTCGATATCATTTTTGCAGATCTTGGAGTCAGTTCTCCACACTTCGATGAAGCCGATAGAGGTTTTAGCTTCAGAAAAGATGGTCCTCTGGACATGCGATTTGACCGCTCTCAAGGACATACCGCTGCAGACCTAATCCAAAAACTTTCAGAGCAAGAGCTTTCGGAAGTGTTAAGAGATTATGGACAAATTCCTCAGCATGGCAGGCTTGCAGAAGCCCTTAAGAAAAAGCTTCCTCAAACGACCTTTGAGGCATTCAGTGCTATTGAGGGTGTTGTGCAATTCAATCCCAAATCTATAGCACCACAGATGTTTCAAGCCTTACGTATAGTAGTAAATGATGAGCTAGGTGCATTAGAGACCTTGTTAGACACAGCTCCAAATATGCTTAAACCCAATGGTCGTCTAGGTATTATCGCATTTCACTCACTAGAAGATACGTTGGTGAAGAAGCGATTTCGTGAGTTATCTTCTGTAGAGAAAGATGAGACTACGGGTGCAGATATAGGAGTGGCCTCTTTTTCTTTATTGCAACGAAAAGCTATTAAACCATCCGCTGCGCAAGAAGCAGAGAATCCTCGTAGTCGTAGTGCACGGTTGCGTGTTATCAAGAAACGATGATGATTGATTTCGTAGAGACGCGGTATACCGCGTCTCTACAGATATCATTTTCGTGATATAATCTCTGCATGTTAAGAGATCTTCTTTTTCCAGAAGAAAGTCCTCGCAGGTCTTCTCTTGGACGAATGGTAAACCAGAGCACGGTATTGCTTATGGTTTCTATTGGTGCACTTATTCTTTTACTTGCTCTCCTGATTCTCTTTCATCAAAATAGTAATGCTACGAAAGGATATCTTCTAAGGAATTTAGAACGAGAACGGTCACAACTTCTTTTAGAGCAAGAGGTGTTAAATATGCAGGTTGCGAAGGCTCAGGCGATGGAAAAGATCGAAAATGATCGTCAAGTACAAACCATGATTCCGGTAAAAAACCCTCGTTATACGAGTAATGAGGCTCCTGTAGAATCTCAAAACCCTGTAAATCTCTAGGTTTAGTCTTAAATTACCCTATAGGCCAATATAGTAAAAAATGGTATAATAGAAGGAATAAATATGAAAAGAAATATTGTCATTGGTGGTGTTGCCTCAGCTGTACTTGGACTGATGGTTGCAGTATCTCCTTCACTTCAAATTGCTAAGCTAGCGTATTCAGAGTGTATTGGAGAGCCCTATGGCACTGTTGGATGTCCACTTGTGCTCGATGACCCAACTCCACCAAATTGTGGAGATGCCATCTTAGATGAGGCTGCAGGTGAAGAGTGTGATGAAGGACGATTTAACGGCGTAAGCTTTTGTAGTGATGAGTGCACAATATTTTATTGTGGAGATGGAGAAGTACAGAACCACATTGGCGAGGAATGTGATCTTGGTGTAAAAGTCTACGCAGAAACTCAAGGTCAGCTAGATCTTATATTTAATGCTGATGAAATCGGAAACTATGCTTCACAATGTGGAACAGTTTGTATTCCTCCTTGCCCTATAATGAAGGACAGCAATGGTAACTTTAAGCTCGATGCAGGTGGAAACTACCAGCTTGATTGTGATGCTGGTCTATTACCTAGCCGCTGTACGTATGCAATATTTGAGACGAGCTGTGAGGACATTGTAGTAGAGCCTGCACCAGACCCTTCTAGTGATGTAACAGTAAATCTATCATTCCCGTATCCTCAGCAAGGAACACTGGATGGAAGTACAGGAACTCCTATCGCACAATCTGGAGTGGGTTCTGAATGTGGTAATGGTATCCCAGAGATTGGAGAAATGTGTGACGATGGAAACCAGAATGATCTTGATAACTGTACGAACCAATGTCGAATTCCACAGTGTGGTGATGGTGTCCGTGAAGGAGTAGAGCAGTGTGATAACCGTGGAGCAGATACAAGTTCTTGCGACGCTGACTGTTCGTTCCCTTCTTGTGGTGATGGATATCGCAACAAAAACGCTGGCGAGGCTTGTGATGATGGAAACGATTCCAATACAGATAGTTGTACAGAAGATTGTCAAAAGGCAACTTGTGGTGATGGATACAAGCAACCAGGTGAACAGTGTGATAATGGGAACTCTAGTGATCTTGATAAATGTCGTAGCGACTGTACGCTATCCGTTTGCGGTGATGGAGTCATCGATAGAGGAGAAGAGTGTGACGATGGTAACTTCAATAACACGGATTCTTGTACAAATCAGTGCACTCAGGCGAAGTGTGGAAATAGCGTAAAAGACGGAAAGGACGAGTGTGATGATGGGAATACCAACAACTTCGACTCCTGTAAGAATGACTGTACTATTCCATATTGTGGAGATTCAGTAGTTACTCCTCAGGCACCATACGGTGAACAATGTGATGACGGCAACAAGGTTAATAAAGACCAATGTAACAACGCTTGTCACAAACCAGGTTGTGGTGATGGAATTATTCAGCAGAGCCTTGGTGAGGAATGTGACGACGGAAACAATCTAAATACTGATGCATGTAGTAATGAATGTAAGCCTGCAGTGTGTGGGGATAGTATCGTGCAGTCTGGAGAGGAATGTGACGATGGAAACAGAATTAGTACTGATTCTTGTACGAACATTTGTACGAAATCAAAGTGCGGTGATGGTTATTTACAGACCGGAGAGGAGTGCGATGATGCAAATAGAGAAAACCTTGATTCATGTAGTAATCGCTGTAGAGCAGCACGCTGTGGAGACAAAATCGTACAGAATAATGAGCAGTGCGATGATGGTGATGATGACAATACCGATGATTGTACAAACCTGTGCCAAGTACCGAGCTGTGGTAACGGAGTAGTAGAAGGGGCAGAGCAGTGTGATGACGGTAACGAAAGCAATCTTGATGCCTGCCTTACTATCTGTGAACTTCCTGTTTGTGGTAATGGTCAGATAGAAGGAAGTGAAGAGTGTGATGATGGCAATACCGAGAGCGGAGACTTCTGTGATTCACGCTGTGGCATAGAGACACACTGTGGAGATGGTGTTACCAGTGGTATCGAAGAATGTGATGCGGGTGAACTAAATTCCAATGAAGTACCAAACTCTTGTCGTCTCAACTGTCGAGCAGCATTTTGTGGAGACTCAGTAGTTGATGAAGGAGAAGAGTGTGATAGTACAGATGGATGTACTCAAAAGTGTCAGTACCCTACGTTTATGGCTGCTCACGGAAACAGTATGTGGAGTTCTATAGTAATCTTACTCCTTACAGGAGGAGGTGGACTTGGCTTTCTGTATCGTAGAAAGATTTTAGACCTCTCTAAGAGGGCTGCAGAGAGGGTGCGTGAGCTTTCTATTGATGACATTCCACTCGATGAGCTGGAGATGCCATGGCACAAGTGGGACGGGAAGAAGTAGTTAGATCGTTACTACCTCCATCTTATTTGCGCGGTCTTTGAGGAGCATGACTTTTTGCCCTTTTTTAAGAAGGCCAATCTTTATGGCAAGTTTTATGCCTTCATCCATCGTGACATCATCAGAGTCATCGAAAGGTACTCGCAGAGGATAGACTCCAAAGTTGAGTGATAGCGACCTCTGGATAACATCACTCTTAGTAAGGGCGATAATAGGAATTGCTTGGCGGAACTTACTAATGTGTTGAGCGGTTCTTCCAGTTTCTGTTATCAGAACAAACGCTTCTACTTCTTCTTTTTCAGCAAGGACGATTGCCTTATCCATTTCTTCTTCGGCGCTGTCACGGAAGTGAATGTCGTATGTAGTTTCTAATCTAGAAAGATGTTCTTCTGTTGCTTTATTAATGCGAATCATTGCCTGCAAAGCAACAAGTGGATGGCTTCCAGAAGCTGTTTCTCCAGAAAGCATTGTAGCGTCTGCACCAGTGGCTACTGCGTGGGCTGTGTCTGTTACTTCGGCACGAGTAGGAACAGGATGTTCCTTCATGCTTTCCAGCATGTGTGTCGCGATTATGACAGGCTTACCAGCATCTTTGCAGCGGCATACAATCTCATCTTGTACAGCAGGAAGTTTCTCATAGGGGAGATCTGCACCAAGGTCACCACGCGCAACCATAATACCGTCAGAGACATCGATAATTTCTTTAATATTTTTTACACCTTTTTGCGTCTCTATCTTTGAGATAATTTTCGAAGTGCTTCCTATCTCATCCAGCATGGCTCGTACGGCTCGCACTTCATCAGCATTGCGAATAAATGAAAGTGCAAGATAATCAAGATTTTGCTCAGCGCCATAGCGTAAGTCCTCCCAGTCACTTTCGGTGATAGATGGCAAATCTATATCTGCTCCTGGTAGGTTAATATGCCTTCTGGTGCCAATTTCTCCATCTTCTCGGGCTTTTGCTATAACAGAGCCATCTTTCTCAACGGAGACAATATCAAAAGAAATCTCACCGTTATCAATTAAAATAGTATCAGTCTCAATAACGTCTTTTGCAAACCTATCATAACTTACTTCGATAGTGATTCTGTCTTTTCCGTGCTCTGATGCTGTTGAAGAAAATACAACTTCATCTCCTTTTTTAACTTCGATTGGATCTTGTACATCACCAGTGCGAATTTCTGCCCCTCTCGTATCTAGCATAATCGCGACTTGGTGGTCGCGCGTAGCATTAATATTGGAGATGAGGTCGATGATTTTCTGGTGGCCTTTGCGTTCTCCATGGGAAAAGTTGAGGCGAGCTACATTCATACCCTCTTCGGCCATTTGTTCTAGAATTGCTGCATCCCAAGAAGCAGGGCCAATTGTACAGACAATCTTCGTACGCCGGAGGGGGTGGGTGTAATCCATAATAATACCGTACTAGCGTAGTACAGAATATTGGCTACGAGAAGGGGAATTAGAGCTGATTTCTATGACAACAATTATAAACATTTGCAAGGGCACAAAACCCACAGAAAGCCTAAATTTTGGTATAATAATATGATTTGAATAAAGAATACACAATTTGGCATCGGCTCCTTACGGGTTGCGCAGTTTGTGCGATGGTATACCTATTCTTTGCTCAGGCACGGGTAGTTCTACGTCCAACAGGGTTAGACTTTGCCCGTATGGAAATTGCCTACGGATATAGCAATGTAGCGTTTAGCGGAAAGGTCTATTGGGACGAAGGAACGACTCCTGTAGGAACTGGAACAGGTGTTGCACTATATATTAATGGTTCGGCAACTGCTACAACCACAACGACTACAAATGGAACCTATTCCTTTACAGGTCTGACTATTACTGCCCATGATGTCATATCCGTATTTATTGATGGAGAAAGCGAAGATGGAATGCTTGTTGGAAAATTTAACGATACAGTTCTTTCAAAATTAACTGTAACAGGGATGGATATCTACAAAGATAGACTAATTCTTCGGACACATAGTACAGATCTTCAGGTAACAACGACGGATCTCAACACTGCGGATGGCTCTGCAACTGATGCTGATGTTACCGCTGTATACACGTTATCTGGAAATGATTTACACCTAGGAGCAGACAAAGAGTTGCTTATTAATAACACAACAACACACGTTGCGAGTGGAAGCCTTTATACGCATGACCTCGATGTTCGTGGAACACTTACTATGGGGACAGGAGGCATAACTGCATCTGGTTCTGTGCTGGTTTCTGGAACAGGATCACTCACCTTAACAGGTGATATGAACCTTATCTCTGTAAGCTCGGGAGAGATACTTGGAGTAGGAACTGCAGCTCTTGGAAACGTCTACATAGATAACGGACTCGAGGCATACTTTAGGTTTGACGAGGGAACAGGTCCTAATGCATCAGGCTCAACGCTGAATACAGCTTCTGGAGGACTACTTAATGGAGGAGTGCAGTGGGTACAGACAAATACTGGTACAACACTGTTCTACAATCCATTTGCTCTTGAATTTGATGGATCTGATGATTCAGTATCATTCCCAGATGCATGGGATCTTTCTACAAATATGAAGAGAACATTTACCACGTGGTTTCGAAGGAAGTCTGCAGATACCGAAGATGTTATCTTTGCAAAAAAAGCAGGTAGCGGATCTTCTAACGCGGGGTACATTCTGTATATCGATGATGAAAGTGACAAGCTTCTCTTCGAGCTTGCTGATGGTTCAAATGCCTTCACTGTTACTTCTACATCTACGGTTACAGATCAAAACTGGCACCACATCGGTGTGGCATTCAATTCATTAGATAATGATCAAACAAATATATTCCTTGATGGAGTAATTGATGTTTCTGCAAAGGCGGGATCTCTGACACCAAGTTCAGATTCAACTGCAAATGCAGTAGCATTCCGCATTGGAGATAACAATAATGGTACTGGACCATTTGAGGGATCTATCGATGACTTTAGGATCTTTAATAGGACTCTCTCTGGTGCAGAAATTGGTTCTCTTAATACAGGGTACAAAACAACGGGGTCAGGTACCTACTACTTAGGATCAGATCTTGATGTAAATGGAGACTTTGGTATATATACAGGAGTCCTAGATACAGGAACAGGGTACGGAATTACGTTTGCAGGTGATGTAAGTGCATATGGAGAGCTAAGAGCAGGAAGTGGTACGGTTACCTTTGATGGTACGTCACAAACACTTCGTGGTTCTACAGCGTTCTATGCAATTTCTAAAACATCTTCTACAGCAGTAACACTGACATTTGAAACAAATACAAAACAGACATTCTCCGGTTCTGTAACACTTCAGGGTGCTGTATCTAATCCTATAAGCCTCAAAGCAACGTACACCGGAAGTCAGGCGTACATTGTCACCGAAGGCTCAGCTGCCACTATATTGAAATACTTAGACGTTCAGGATAATAACGCACTGAATGGCGCGTTAATGTCATGTACCGAAGGATGTATTGACAGTGAAAATAATAATAACTGGGAATTTCTTTTTGAGTGTGGTGATGGGGTGGTTGGTGGGTCTGAGGAGTGTGATGATGGAAACAGTGTGAACACAGACTCCTGTCCAAATGATTGTCAGCTAGCAGTGTGTGGAGACGATGTAATAGAGGGGCTAGAAGAATGTGACCCACCAAATACAGGGCAATGTCAGAGTAACTGTATCCTTCGTGGTGCTGGTGGAGGTGGAGGTGGAGGGGGTAATAACTCTTCTGCGGGTGGAGCAGCGTCCTTTTTCAAGCGTCCAGAGCCACCAGATGGTTGTGGTAATAGTATTGTCGATTTTGATAAAAACGAGGAATGTGATGAAGGTAAACGATTTAATGGTTTGGGGACTTGCTCATTTGACTGTAAAAAACTTATTTGTGGTGATGGTACAATCAGCCCGCAAATACGAGAAGACTGTGAGCCGGAAACATCAGGAACACAAAACGGTGTGATATTGTTCCAGACGCCAGAAACTTGCGGAGAGATTTGTACAATTCCGTTTGTATCAGCCGAAGGTACTGTGTGGGGTGGTTGCCAACGCAAATTCTTGCCAGTATGTGGAGGTACTTCTTTTTCTGCACCCGCTGCGCCCAAAATTTCACGTTGTGGTAATGGGGTAGTAGATGCCGGTGAAGAATGTGATTTTGGAGGCTCCTGTGACGGTGGACAGTTTGATGGATCATTCTGGACAGATAAGGTATCTGTTTCCACCTGTGAAAGTGGTGGCGGAACTACAGTGGCTAGGGGTGGCGATGGTTGTAGTACAAATTGTAAAACAGAATATTGTGGAGATGGTGAAGTGCAAGAGCGAGGTGCAGACAACCAGCCAAACACTACAGATGATGAACAATGTGATAGTGGGAGTGTTTGCTCGAATGATGCTACAAAAATCTGCAGACTAGATAGTGACTGTGGAGAAGGAAATAGCTGTGAATACCATGCAGCCAAAGACAGGTCCTGTTCCAGTACATGCAAAAAGTCTACTACCACTCCAAAGCCAAAGCCGTCAACCCCAGAAGAGAAAACCGCAGAGTGTGGAAATGGAAAAATAGAAGGTTTAGAGAGTTGTGATGATGGATCAACTAACGGTAACACTGACAGTTCTTGCACAACAACTTGCACATCCCGCATCCCAGATAGTTCGGCCGCTTCTGCTGATCCATTCTGTGGAAATGCTATTCGAGATGGGCAGGAACAGTGTGATGATGGAGACAATAACTCTGACATGACTCCTAATGCCTGTCGTACAAACTGTGTAACTTCTGCGTGTGGAGACTTCGTTGTCGACAGTGGTGAAGAATGTGACAACGGTGATGGAAACTCAGATATCTATTCTGATACATGCAGACTTGATTGCAAGTTACCATTCTGTGGAGATGGAATTGTTGATAGCGGTGAAGAGTGTGACGGAAACATTTCT
>Ga0209089_10000740_pt1 | contig 29550 bp, 33 predicted proteins | sample ArcticOcean_MG_C_FD_187431 | JGI IMG/M metagenome (GOLD analysis project Ga0209089, IMG submission 187431) | Marine microbial communities from western Arctic Ocean - ArcticOcean_MG_CB2_150 (SPAdes) (version 2) | ecosystem: Environmental > Aquatic > Marine > Oceanic | place: Arctic Ocean: Canada... | reverse complement strand
TTCTTCCTGATCGTATTAAAAATCACTTGTTTGATAAAACCTCTAAGCATTTTGGCCGAGGCGTCAACTAACCTCAGCAGGACTTTTTCTTATGCAAAATCTGTGCGTATTTTCAGGGCAGTTGTTCCTAGATACGCGAATCCAGCAGTATGCGCCTTTAGAGCAGAGCAGGCAAGCCATCTGATGATTTGGGCTTGACTCCGTGAGGAGCAGGCTAGGAAAAGTTCTTTTGAACTGGAAAGGGAAAAGCCTCCCGGAAAGAGGCTTGGCAGCAAGAACTCAGGTAGCGCGGAAGAGCGTTTTCCAGAAATGCTGGGAGACTTGGCGTCCCATTTCCGCAATGGATTCCGTGAGCGGGATGCCCTTGGGGCAGACCTCCACACAGTTTTGGGCGTTGCCGCAACTGGCGATGCCGCCCTTTTGCGTGAGGACGTCAATGCGTTCGTCTGCGATGTTTTTCCCCGTGGGGTGCATGTTGAAGAGTCGCGCTTGGCTGACCGCAGCAGGGCCAAGGAAATCACCGTCTTTCGCATACTGTGGACAAGCCTCCACACAGCATCCGCAGGTCATGCACTCCGAGAGCTTGTACGCGGTTTGCTGGTGGTTCGGAGAAATGCGCTCCCCTGGGCCAAGATCGTAGTAGCCGTCGACCGGAACCCACGCCTGCAACTTCTTGAGTGCGTCAAACATCCGGGTGCGATCCACGATCAAATCCCGGACCACCGGGAACTTGCTCATCGGCTCAACAATAATGGGCTGCTCCAATCGGTCGATGAGAGCACTGCACGCCTGCCGCACCTGTCCGTTGACGCGCATCGTGCAGGTGCCGCACACCTCTTCCAAGCAGTTCGACTCCCACACCACCGGAGCCACCTCCCGGCCCTTGGCGTTCACCGGGTTCTTCTGGATGTCCATCAGGCAGGAGATGACGTTCGAGTTCTTCTGGTATGGAATCACAAACTCCTCCCAGTACGGGCCTCCTTCCGGAGTGTCCTGTCGCTTGATCTTAAAGCTGATGGTGTCGGGCATGAGCCTCCTGAAATTAGCGAAAATAGCGGTCGAGCGTCAATCGTACTTGCGAGGACGCGCGGCAATCAGCGAGGCATCCACGGGTTCGTAAGTGATTTCCGGACCCCCACTGGAGTAGTAGCTGTCAGAGCCATTGGATTGATAAGTGGCGATGGTCGACTTGAGCCACTGCTTATTGTTTGCCTCGAAGCGCTCCATGTAGCTGAGATGATCCGGAGCAAAGTATCCCGTCTTCACCCCGCCATTGGCCTTCATGTCCTCGTACTCCAAGTAGTTCTCTGGCTTGAAGTCACTCGGCTGGTTGAGGTCAAACTCCGGCTTGTAGTGCGCGCCCCGAAATTCGTCACGGAGCAAGGCTCCCTTGGTGATCACCTTGGAAAGCTGGATCATGTTCCAGAGCTGGTTGATGAAGCTCGGCACCGGATTCGTCCAGTCCTTGGTGTCCACGCAACTCACGTTGTGCCAGCGTTGCTCAATGGCCTCGATGGCTTCGAGGGTCGAGATCAGTTTGCTGTTCTCCCGGACGATGAGGACGTTGGAGATCATTTCGTTGGCGAGCTCAGCGTGCAGGGCGTAAGGATTTTCGTTGCCTGCCATCTTGCGGATTCCGGAGACACGCTCCTGCCACTGCCGAGTGGCTTGATCAAACACACTCTGCGGCAAATCTTCAGCGGATTCCGGAAGGTTCCGGAGGTGGTTGACGACTCCCGGCCCCATCATCAACCCAGTGTAGATGCAACTCAGCAGCGAGTTCGCCCCCAGCCGATTCGCGCCGTGGTACTGGTAATCGGCTTCCCCGGCGGCGTAGAGTCCGGGGATGGAAGTCATCTGGTTGCGGGGCGAAAGGTGGTTGATGAAGCCCTCGGCGGTGCGCTCAAAATCCGTCCAGATGCCGCCCATCGAGTAGTGGACCGCCGGAAAGATTTCCATCGGCTCTTCCCTCGGATCAACGCCAGTGAACTTCTCGTAGATTTCGAGGATACCGCCCAAGCGGCGGTCGAGGAATTCACGGGTGAGGTGCGTGAGGTCGAGGTACACCTTGAGATCACCGTGGACACCAAGCCCCTCGTTGACGCAGATATCGTAGATTTCACGGGCACCCACATCACGGGGCACGAGGTTGCCAAAGAGCGGGTAGCGCTCCTCAAGGAAGTAAAAGCGCTCGTTCTCTGGAATCTGCCGGGCGGGGCGACTGTCTCCAGCTTGACGCGGCACCCAAACACGTCCACCTTCACCGCGAGCGGATTCGCTCATCAGGCGCAGCTTGTCTCGTCCCGGAATTGCCGATGGGTGGATTTGAATGAATTCGCCGTTGCCGTACTTCGCACCTTGCAGGTAAGCGGACATCGTCGCCGTACCGGTGCAGACCACGGAATTGGTGGAACGTCCGTACACCACCCCAGGACCACCCGTGGCAAGGACCACCGCATCGCCGCGCTCCGACCGAATTTCCCCGGTACGCAGATTTTGGATGACGGCTCCCACACAATGCCCCTCATCGTTGAGGACGGCTCCGAGATATTCGTGCCACTCTTGCTTCTCGACTAAACCCTCGACTTCGTACTTCCGCACCTGTTCATCCAATGCATAGAGCAATTGCTGCCCGGTGGTTGCCCCGGAAAAAGCAGTACGATGGTGCAAGGTGCCCCCGAAGCGCCGGAAATCGAGATTGCCTTCGACCGTGCGGTTGAAAGGCACCCCGAGGCGATCCAGCAGGTAGATGATGAAGGGGGCGTGGTAGCACATGTCCTTGCACAACGGTTGGTTGCCCAAGAAATCACCCCCCTTCACGGTGTCGTAGAAGTGGATGTCTGGAGAATCGCCCTCGCCTTTGATGTTGACCGCGCCGTTGATGCCGCCTTGCGCACAAACGGAGTGGGAGCGTTTGACGGGCAAAAAGGACACCAGCAACACCGGGGTGCCCTGCTCGGCGATTTTCATGGTCGCGGCTAGTCCGGCCAATCCTCCGCCGATCATAATCACTCGTTGCTTGCTCATGGGTTCACTCCTATGGTCCGTTCGCTCTCAACTCCAGCAAAATCCTTGTGTTTCTGTGCGAGTTTCAATTTATTGCTCCCGGAAGGAACATGCGGAACATCGCCGCAATCATCAGGCAGGTTTGCAAAAAAATATATTCCGAGCCACCACTTCATAGTTCCTGTTTTGATTTCAGCGATTTTCGCTATGCCTTGCTTCAACTTCTTTGATTGGACTCCCGGATCACCAAAGGGCGCTGAGCGCATAGAAGGTGCTGGCCGAGAGCAGGAGGAATATGAGCATACTGAAGATGCGCACCCGAGACTGCCCTTTGGAGGTGAGGGCAATGCCCCACGTCATGCAGAAAGTATTGATGCCGTTGGCCAAGTGGAAGGTCGCACCGAATACCCCAAGGACGTAGACCGCCTTGGTGACCAGTCCGGTTTCCGGATCACCAAAGCCAGTAACCAGATGTCCATAATGGTCATTCGCACACTCGGTAAGGCAAAGCATTCCGCCCTCTGCCAAGGCAGGAACGAGCTTGGCGTTCCAGAGATGCCCAAGCATGAAGAGAAACACCCCCACACCGCTGACGCGCTGAAGCCAGTAAAGGGCATGGGCAAAGTACTGATACTGCGGCTGGACATGTGCCTCAACGCTCAGACGCAGACCAAGGATAGAATGGTAGAGTAGCGGGAGGTAAACAAAGAGGATGAGGATCCAGACTGCGAGCGGGCTGTCGTAGAAGCTGTTGACGCGCTCGTTGTACTCCGACGCTCCGGAATGCAGGTAGAACTGGAGATAGAGATGGTAAACGAGGAAAAGCCCCACCGGAATGATGCCGGTGATGCTGTGAATCCTGCGGTGAAGAAAAGACGAGTCCATCGAGTATGCTTCCAGCGTCAAATTAAGATCAGATTAATCACCAGTCAAAACGTTAGAAAAACGCTTGGAGAAAGTCAATCCGAATCCTGTTTTCCGACTTCGGATGCTCCAGACTCAGGCCATTTCGGCGGCAGGGGCACTGAGTTTCCCCAGTGCTTGCGAGAGCCGAGACTTGTAGCGGGAGGCGGTGTTGCGGTGCAGAATGCCTTTGGTCACCATCTTGTCGATGGTTTTTTGGACCTTGGGATAGGCTTCCGAGGCAACGCCGGCATCGCCTTGCTCCAGCAGGGTGCGATACTTCTTGATTGCGGTCCTCATACTGGAGCGCAGAGTGCGGTTGCGCGCCGTGCGCTTGATGGTCTGACGGATGCGTTTTTTCGCAGACTTATGGTATGCCATTGTGTTCGGGCGTTTGGGTTGAAGTGCCCTCTGGGTTTTCCAGAGCGGTGTTCAAAAAGCGTTGGGCAGGTGTTCGATGGTGAACGACTCGTCCTGCGCCTGATGCACTGCAATCACGTCAAAGCGCGGTTGCAGGTGTTCCAGATGATGCCTGCTGAGGTAGTACAACCCCAACTGGCGCAGCTTGCGCTGTTTGCGCTGCGTGACGGACAGGAACGGATGCGGCCCGCCCTCACGGCGCGTTTTCACTTCGCAGAAGACGAGCTGCTCGCCGTCCCGTGCGATGATGTCAATTTCTCCTAGCCGACAACGGAAGTTCCGCTCCAGCACGATCAAGCCCTGCTGGGCGAGGTGTTCGTCGGCGGCCTGCTCTCCAGAAGCACCGAGACTCTGCCGGGCTTTCGTCACAGCAAATCCAATTGCTTCGGTCGCGGCTTCCATCGAAACGTGCGGCGGTGGATCGGGCTGAGTCCGTGTCGCTGGATCGCCTCACGATGTTTTGGTGTCGGGTAGCCGAAGTGCTGCTCAAAGCCCCATTCCGGATACCTCCGTCCGTACACCCGCATGATACGGTCCCGTGCGACCTTCGCCAAAATCGAGGCGGCGGCAATGCTGCACGAGAGCGAGTCGCCCTTCACCACCGCTGCTCCCGGAATGCCCATTGTCGGAAAGCGGTTACCGTCTACCAAGGCGTAGTCCGCCGGGGTTCGCAACTCCCGAAGCGCACGCGTCATGCCGTCCAGTGTGGCCCGCAGAATGTTCGACTCGTCAATCGCCTTGGGCGAGACGGCGATGATGCGACACGCCTGCGCCTGCTTGCGAATGATTGGAAACAGTCGCTCGCGCTCTGCTCCCGGAATCCGTTTGGAATCCTGAAGCGGATGGTTTATGTCCCAGTCCGGGCCTAAGATTACCGCAGCGACGACCACCGGACCAGCGAGTGGTCCGCGCCCAGCCTCATCGAGTCCGGCGATATTCCGGAAGCCTTGGGCTTGAGCTACCGACTCAAGCTGAAGACTTGGCCAGTCGGCTGTTGAGTCGTTCTTTGATACGGGCGGCCTTGCCATGACGCTCCCGGAGGTAGTAGAGCTTGGCCTGACGCACCCGGCCTTCCTTCAGCACAACGAGGCTTTCGATGCGCGGTGAGTGACGCGGGAAGATGCGCTCCACTCCGTGCCCCCCTTGCGCGGTCTTGCGAACCGTGAAGGTCGCTTTGTTGTTGTTGAGCCCGCAGTGCATACCAATGACCACGCCTTCGTAAGCCTGAATGCGCTCCTTGTTGCCTTCGGTGATGCGGTAGTTCACCCGCACGGTACAGCCCACTCTAAAGTCGGGCAGGGGGTTCTCGCGGAGTTGTGAACGCTCCACCTTTTCCATCAGCGTTGCCATTGACCCTCTAAACTCATGAAGTTTTTAACAAATCCGGACGTCGTTGTGCGGTCCGTTCCTGCGCCTGTGTACGGCGCCATTCTGCAATCTGCCCGTGGTGCCCGGAGAGCAGCACCTCCGGGACGGCCATGCCCTCGAAAAGCGGGGGCCGCGTGTACTGCGGATGCTCCAGCCGGGCTTCGGAAAACGATTCTTCCCGCGAGGACTCCGCATTGCCCAGCACTCCGGGCAGCAGCCGTGTGATCGCTTCGATCATCGCCATTGCGATCACCTCCCCGCCGAAGCAGATGAAATCGCCCCCGGAAATTTCCTCGTCAACGAGGGAGCGAATGCGTTCGTCAAAGCCCTCATAGCGTCCGCAAACGAGGATGAGTGCATCTTCGCTTTCGCTCAACTCGTTAACCGTTTCCTGCCGAAAGGGTTTTCCCTGCGGCGTGAGCAAAAGTTTCCGGACACCCCGGCCTGCGTTACGATGGTGGCTCTCCCGGTTGTGCAGCGCTTGCCAAATCGGCTCAATGCGCAGCAGCATCCCCGGACCACCGCCATACGGCTCATCGTCCACCTGCTTGTGTTTGCCGAGTCCGTATTCCCGGAAATCGCAGAGGTGAACCGCTACATGCTGTTCCCGGATCGCCTTGCCCAGCAGCCCTATTTCTAAAAAAGGGCCAAAAAGCTGCGGAAAGAGCGTCAGGATGTCGAGTTGCAACATCGGCTCACTTTCCCAACTCTTCGTCCAAGAGTCCCGAAATTGGGTCGATGACCACTTTCTGTGCCTCCGTGTCCACACTGATGACAATGTGGGGTACGACCGGAACAAGAAAGGTCCGGCCTTCATGCCGCACCTCATACACGTCGTTGGCTCCCGTTTCGACAACCTGGAAAATGGTGCCCAACGGCTCACCCGTGGTTGATTCCACCTGGCAGCCTTGAATCCGGTGCTGAAAGTGTTCTCCCGGAGCCAGTGGCTTGAGTTGTTCATCTGGAAGCAGCAGGCGTGCGCTTTTGAATGCCTCTGCCTCCACACGGGAAGTGACACCTGCAAAGGCCACCAGCCACTGCCCTTTCTGGAAGTGCATCTCCTCTACGTCGAAGTGGTTCAGGCTGGTTGCCGTTTCCACAAAAAACGCTGGAGTCTCCAGATAGTATTCCGGATCATCCGTTTCGGGCCGCACCTTGATCTCCCCCTGCATCCCGTACGCACCGAGAACGGTGCCGAGCCAAGTGAGGTCAGGGTAGTCGCGGATCTGACGTGGTGCTCCAGACACGAGACCTACAGGATCTCGGCTTTCTCCATCAGCTTGCGGACACGCTCCGTCGGCTGTGCTCCAACAGAGAGCCAGTGTTTGACACGTTCGCTGTCAATCCCGAAGCGGTTTTCCTGCACCATCGGGTTGTAGAACCCAATGCGCTCAATGAAGCGGCCATCGCGTTTCTTGTGCGAGTCCGCAACGACGATACGGTAGTAGGGACGCTTCTTGACCCCACCTCGGGCGAGTCGGATTTTGACCATGTTTGTGCTACTGTGTTGTTGTTCTTAGGTTCAGTGCTGCATCATGCCTTGCATGACGCGCATGGCCCGGCCCGGATCACGGACACGGGAGAGTTTGCCCATCATTTTGCGCATTTGCGCAAATTGCTTGAGCAACCGGTTGATCTCGCTGACCTGCCGTCCGCTGCCCTTGGCAATGCGTGACCGTCGCGAACCGTTGATGAGCTGCGGTTTGCGGCGTTCCTTGGGCGTCATCGAGGAAATGATCGCCTCGATGTGAACGAGCTGGCGGTTGTCGAGATTCGCCTGCTTGAGCATGGAAGCATCCATCCCCGGCAGCATGCCGAGGAGATCCTTCACGGAACCCATCTTGCGCATCGAGCGCAACTGGTCCCGGAAATCGTCGAGGTCGAACTCGTTGCGACGCAGCTTCTGCTGCACCTGCAACGCTTCCTTCTCGCTGTAGTTCGTCTCGACCTTCTCGATCAACGAGAGCAGGTCGCCCATGCCGAGAATGCGTGAGGCGATTCGTTCCGGATGGAACGCCTCTAGCGCATCGAGTTTTTCTCCGACCGTGACAAACTTGACCGGCTTCTGCGTGATTGCTCGGATCGAAAGCGCCGCGCCGCCTCGGGCATCACCGTCCATCTTGGTGAGCACGATCCCGGAAAGGTCGAGCCGATCATTGAAGCCGCGAGCGACATTAACGGCTTCCTGCCCCGTCATCGCATCAGCGACAAAGAGAATCTCATGCGGCGTGATGGCCGTCTTGATGCGGGCCAGTTCCTCCATCAGCACCTCGTCGATCTGCAAGCGACCGGCGGTGTCCAAGAGGATCAGGTCCGCATCCTCGGCCTTTGCAGCTACCACGCCCTCGCGGGCGAGGTCCACAGGATCTCGATCTGTCGTGGACGGGTGACACGGCACCTCAAGCGTCCGGGCCAGCACCTGAAGCTGTTCGATCGCCGCCGGGCGGTAAATGTCCGCCGGAATCAGGTAAGGTTTGCGACCCTGCGCCTGATAATGCTTGGCGAGTTTGCCGACCGTGGAGGTTTTTCCGGAGCCTTGCAGGCCCACCAGCATCATAATCAGAGGAAACTCCGCAGGTTCGGCGACTTCGCCGCCCTCACCGCCGAGCATTTCGGTCAGTTCCTGATTGACGATCTTGATGAACTGCTGTCCCGGCGTCAGGCTGCCCTGGACTTCTTCGCCCACGGCCCGCTCCTGCACGGCTCGTAGGAAAGCCTTGACGACCCGGAAATTAACGTCTGCCTCTAGCAGTGCCGTCTTGACTTCTCCCAGCGTTTCACGGATGTTCTCTTCGGTCATCCGTCCCTGTCCGCGCACCTTGTGGAGCGAGGAGGTTAGCTTGCTGGAGAGCGTCTCAAACATGAACTCCGGGTGAACAGGTCAAACAAACTATTAAAGCGGAGAAACCCCTATGCTGTCAAGCCGTTTTAGCGTCATGCCCAATTGCTCCGTGTTGGCACACCGTTGCAGGACGGATCTCGACGGAGGAAACCACATCCGGAATCCTTTGTGACACGCCTGCTACTAATGCCCCTTGAACAACTGAACGCCCTCCCGGAAGTTGGGGCTTACGCTGAGTTGTTGAAGTGCTGCGGAGCAACGCGCTGGGTTGAACAACTGCTGGCGAGGCGTCCGTTTCCCGATGTAGAAAGACTACACCAACTGGCCGATGAAATTTGGGCGGGGATGACCGAATCGGACTGGCTGGAAGCCTTCGCCGCGCATCCGCGTATCGGAGGCAGTAAGCCTCCGGAAGTAGCAAAGGACACCGCTTCGTGGACCTCCAAGGAGCAATCCGGAATGCAATCTGCCGATGAGTCTCTCAAGTCGAAGATGGCTGAAAAAAATGCGGAGTACGAGCAGCGCTTCGGTTTCATCTATATTGTCTGTGCCTCCGGAAAGAGCGCTCCGGAGTTGCTGGACATGCTCACTCGGCGGTTGTACTCTGACCGCGACACCGAACTCAGTACCGCCGCCGGAGAGCAGCTCAAAATCACGCACCTGCGTTTGGACAAACTCATCAACGGAACGGCACGCTTCGGTTCGTTTCAATAGGGAACTCTTGATCCCCTGGGTCAGGCCGCTATGGTGCTTTTGTGCCCTGTGCAATCCTGGACCCCAATCGGAACCACCATACAGTTCACGAAAATCACCACCCATGTCCTGAAAACTCCCCTCGGCAAGGAACGCTTTTACTCCTCCCAAGCCGCGTTTCCGGAGCGAACCAGTCTGCTGGTGCGACTGGAAACGGACACGGGTTTGGTCGGCTGGGGCGAAGGCGGACAGTACGGCCCTCCTGAGCCAGTGGCGGCGTGCATTCACGTGGTGCTGGGTTCACAGGTGCTTGGCTCCGAACCGCGCAACCCTGCCGTGTTGTGGGAACAGCTTTACAGCATGATCCGCGATTTTGGACAGAAGGGTCCATTACCTTGAGGCGATCAGCGCCATTGACATCGCCTGCTGGGATTTGCTCGGTCAGGCAACGGGGCTGCCCGTCCACACACTGCTGGGAGGTGCGTTCTGGGAGTCGGTGACGGCCTACGCAACGGGCTGCTACTACCGGGGCGAGCACGCATTTGGTGTCAGCGAGGACGCGCTGCAAGCTCTCGCGGACGAGGCCCGCTCTTACGTTGAGGATGGCTTCCGGATTCTCAAGATCAAGCTCGGTCTGCTCTCCATCGAGGCGGACGTGCGACGCACCGAGGTGATCCGCGAAGCGATTGGCCCCAATGTGACGTTGCTCGCTGATGCCAACCACGCCTACAACGTCAGTAACGCCCTGCGCGTCGGACGCGAGTTGGAGCGGCTGGACGTGCGTTGGTTTGAGGAACCGATCGTTCCGGAGGATTTGGAGGGCTACCGCCACCTGCGGCAAAAACTCGCCATTCCTATCGCAGGAGGCGAGTGTGAGTACACCCGCTACGGCTTCCGAAACCTGTTCGCACAAGGCTGCGTGGACATTGCCCAGCCGGACTTGTGCTGTGCCGGAGGTTTTTCAGAATTCCTGAAAATTCAAGCGCTGGCACTCGCACACCACACACCTGTGATCCCGCACGTTTGGGGTTCTGGAATCGCGCTTGCCACCGCCCTGCATGCACTCGCCGCCACTCCGTGGCAGCCTTACACCTACCTGCCCGTTGCCCTCCAAAACGAGCCGGTGGTCGAGTACGACCGCAACCCCAACCCCCTCCGGGACGACATTCTTGAACAGCCTTTCAAGTTGGTGGAAGGCAAGGTCGTGGTACCCTCCGGACCGGGCTTGGGTGTCACGATCGTCGGCTCCAAGCTGGACAAGTTCACCGTCACTCGGCAGGAATCGAAATCATCCTGAGAATCCCGCTTGATCTTGCAATCCGGATTGCCGACTCTTATCCTTGCATGGTGTTCTTGCTGTTGATCAACCCCAAAAACGGAATCGTATGACAGAGCCACGACTGGTGATTTGGGTGGAGTTCACACTCCAGCCCGGGACGCGAGAGCAATTTCTGGATTCGGTGAAACGCAACGCTGCGTCCTCGGTGCAGGGCGAGCCCGGATGCCGCCGCTTTGACGTGATGGTGCCGCAGGAGGGCGAGGACACCGTCAATCTCTACGAAATCTATGATGATGAAGCCGCCTTTCAGGCACACCTCCTGACTCCGCACTTTGCCGAATTCAAATCCACAGTGACCGAGATGATCCTTGACCAAAAGATTGCCCGGCTCAACGTCTGGGAAAACGTCTGAAACCCTTTTCCTCACCAACCACGGAATTGAAATGAAATCTTCCTGTCTCAATTATGATGGTCTCGCAAGAAGTCCTCTGAGGTGATAAATTAGTCGATTTCTGGGGTCTCTCAACCATTCGAGACACCCTTTTCGTTCAACCTGTGGCGTTCTGAGTATCCGAATTTTTACAGAAGTCGGTGTCATTGGGTTCTTGCGGGACCATCAATTATGTGTTTAGCGTTAAACTTTCCCTATTAGGAATTACCATGCCTCGACAATTCAAGTATCCCGAATTTTCCGATCCGCAAGTGCGGCCTCGCTACACCGGCATCCCCACCTTCCTGCGGGCACCGTATCAGGAAGACCCGGAAGGGCTGGACATCGCCTTGGTGGGGGTGCCGTTCGACGGTGGCGTGACCAATCGCACCGGAGCACGGCACGGTCCCCGCGAAATCCGCAACCAGTCCAGCCTGATCCGCAAGATCAACCAAGCGACCGGACTCAACCCCTACGAATCCTGCCGGATTGCGGACGTGGGGGATGCGTGGGTGGAAGGGCCGTTCGAACTGGAAAAGAGCTTGGACGAGATCGAGGGCTGCTTCCGGGAAATCCACGATGCCGGAGTGGTGCCCGTTTCGGCGGGTGGAGATCATTCCGTGACGCTGCCGATTTTCCGGGCGCTTGCCAAGCAGCGGCCTGTCGGCATGGTTCACTTTGACGCGCATTGCGACACCGGAGACGATTACCTTGGCTCCAAGTTCCACCACGGCGCACCCTTTCGGAGGGCGGTCGAGGAAGGATTGCTCGACCCCAAGCGCACCATCCAGATCGGTATCCGGGGATCGCTCAACGACCTCGACATTTGGAAGTTCAGTCACGATTCCGGAATGCGCGTGATCTACATCGAGGAGTACCACGAACTCGGCTGGAAGGCGGTGGTCGAGGAAGCCCGGAGGGTGGTTGGCGATGGTCCCACCTACATCAGCTTCGACGTTGACGGACTCGATCCCGTTTATGCGCCGGGCACGGGCACTCCGGAGGTCGGTGGACTGACGACCTTGGAAGCCCAACTGATGATCCGAGGACTTCAGGGACTCAACCTCATCGGCGGGGATTTGGTGGAAGTCGCCCCGCCCTTTGATCCAACGGGCAACACCGCGCTCGTGGGCGCAACGCTGATGTTTGAAATTCTCTGCGTGGTTGCGGACGCGGTGGCTCGCCGCAAGGTGTGATTCTGCTTGCTGTGTGCAGGTCACTCAGTTAGTGTTTTTGTCGGCTTGCAGTTTGGGTTTTGCCGAACTGTTTCTTTCAACCTCAACTCTTTAGGAGAATCATGCTTAAGCTCACTTCTCTTTGGAAAGGATTGGCTAGTGTGCTGTTGCTCGCACTGAGCGCGGCTCCGGCACTGGCGCTGGACATCAAGTTCACCTTGGATTGGAAATTCCAAGGCCCTACTTCACCCTTCCTGCTGGCGCTGCACGAAGGTTACTACTCGGACGAGGGGCTGGACGTGTCCATTGATGCTGGCAAAGGCTCAGCCGGTGCAGTGATCCGCGTGGCTAGTGGCGCTTATGACATGGGTTTCGCCGACATCAACGCACTGATCGACTACAACTCGAAGAATCCTGGTAAGGCTATCAAGTGCGTGATGATGGTTTATGACGCACCGCCGTTCTCGCTCTTCAGCCTCAAGAGTCACGGCATTTCCGGACCGCAGGACATTCCGGGCAAGACGCTCGGCGCCCCGGTGTTTGACGCCTCCTACAAGCTCTTCCCGGCGTTTGCAGCACAGGCAGGATTCGACCCGGATTCTGTGCTCCGTAGCAACATGGACCCTGCCCTGCGCGAAGCCATGCTCGCTCGCGGTGACGTAGACCTCATCTCCGGACACTACTTCTCATCCTTCCTTGATCTCAAATCTAGAGGGGTGAAACCGGAAGACATGGTGATCATGATGTACTCGGACTACGGGATGGACTTTTACGGCAACGCCGTGATTGCTTCACCCAAGATGGTGCGCGAGCATCCGGAGCAGGTGCGGGCGTTTGTGCGGGCAACTTTCCGGGGACTCAAGGAAACCATCCGCAATCCCGATGCCGGCATCAAGGCAACCATGAAGACGGATCCGTTGATTGACGCAAGTCTGGAGCGCGAGCGGCTGGACTTGGCCATCAGTGCCAACATCCTCACCGATCACGTCAAGCAGAACGGCGCGGGTGACATCATCATTTCCCGGATGATCCGAGCCATCGATCAGCTTTCGCTCGCCTATGGACTGAAGCGCAAGCCTGACGTGAGCGAAATCTTCACGCGCATGTTTCTGCCTCCTCGCTCCGAACGCATGCTTCAGTAATGGCGTTTGTTGACCTCCAGAACGCCAGCCTGACTTACGGGGGCCAAGAGGATGGACTCTTGGCCCTTCAGGACGTTTCCCTCGAAATCCAGCGTGGTGAGTGCATTGCCGTGGTTGGTCCTTCCGGGTGCGGAAAATCCTCGCTGCTCAAGCTGGTTTCCGGACTGCACCCCGCAAGTGCGGGATCGGTGGTTGTGGACGGAAGCCTCGTCACTAAGCCTCTCAAGATCGTGGGAATGGCGTTCCAGAACCCGGTGTTGCTGCCGTGGCGCTCCACACTCCGGAATGTGCTGTTGCCGCTGGAGGTGGTGGAGCCACACCGGAGGCAGTTCCGGAGCAAGCGCAAGGAGTTTGAAGCGCAAGTAGAGGCGCTGCTGAAAATCGTGGGGCTGGAAGGCTTCGGTTCCAAATATCCGTGGCAGCTTTCTGGAGGGATGCAGCAGCGGGCTTCGCTGTGCCGGGCGTTGATTCACGAGCCGGAACTGATGCTGCTCGACGAACCCTTTGCTGCATTGGATGCCTTCACCCGCGAGGAGCTTTGGGATGTGCTACAGGGCTTGTGGCTTGAACGCCAGTTCACGGTGATTCTCGTCACCCATGACCTGCGGGAAGCGGTTTACCTCGCGGACAAAGTGTATGTCGTCTCCAGCCGCCCTGGGCGTTTTGTCCACAAGGAAACCATCGACTTGCCACGACCACGCACCTTGGAAAGTACCTACAATCCAGAGTTTGTGGAATACGCCCACAAGCTCCGGGAATACATTGTTCAGGTGAGACAGACATGAACTGGAAGCCCAATCGCGACACATTGGCTCCGTGGGTTGCCACCATCCTGCTGTTCGGGTCTTGGGAGGCAATGGTCTGGGTCACAGGAGTTGATGAATCCGTGTTGCCGGCACCTTCAGCGGTCATCAATGCCCTCTTCGAGTTCTGGGGGCCGATCTGGATGCACACTCAGCAGACGCTCTACACCACGCTCGTCGGCTTCGCCATCGCTATTGTCTTTGGCATGGGTCTCGGGCTGGTGACAGGCGCTTCGCCGTTACTCTATCGGGCAATCTATCCGCTGTTGATCGGCTTCAACGCAATTCCGAAGGTCGCGATCGTTCCGGTACTGGTGATCTGGTTCTCAAGCGGCACAATCCCGGCGATCATCACGGCTTTCCTCATTTCATTCTTTCCGATCGCCGTCAATGTTGCCACTGGCATTGCCACCCTCGAACCGGAACTTCAGGATGTGCTGCGCAGTCTTGGCGCCCGCAAGTCGGATATTCTCTTCAAGGTCGGGGTTCCCCGGTCGCTTCCATACTTCTTTGCATCCCTCAAGATCTCCATCACCCTCGCCTTCGTCGGCTCTGTGATTTCCGAGACGGTCGCCTCCAACGCAGGTATCGGCTACCTGATGCTGCAAGCGTATTCGTCATTCCGGGTACCCCTCATGTTTGCAGGATTGTTTGCCATCGCTGTGATCGCGATCATCATGTACGGCATTGCGGTCTGGATCGAGCAACGGCTCACGGGTTGGTCTGTGCGCGGTACAGAAAACACCACCTTCACCGGGGGTGGGTGACCCGGAGTGTCAGTTGATGTGAGAAGATCGGGGTTTGCTTCTCTGCAAACCCCGACGGTTCGGCAGGCGAAATCCGGGTAGCCAGCCGGGGGATCAGAACTTGTAGCCTGCGAGCATCGTGAATCCGAGCTTGTGGCTGACGTCCTTGGTGCTGCCTAGAGGAAGGTTCATGGCCAGTCCGAGGTCCAGTCCGGGAACAAGGTCGTAAAACGCCAAGCCCTCAAAGCCCCAACTCACCACCCCACCTCCAAAACCCAGATAGCCCTGACCTCCCAAGCGGAAATCACTCCATTTCCACAAGTACCCTCCGGATCCCGTGATCGCAGTCACAGAACTGCCGTCCATTTTCATAAACCGGAGTTGGGCACCCACCATCAGTTGTTCATCAAGGTTGTAGGAGTAGTACGGAAGCAAAAACTCCGTTTGCGCACCGAGACCGAGGCCAAACCCAAGGGTGTGCTGTGTTTCCAAGGTCGTCTCTTCGGATCCAGACTCAGCAGGTTCGGCTTTTTCCTCCTGCTTGCTGGGTTCGGCCTCCTTCTGCTGGGAGCGGCGGGTGCGGGTTTTTTTGGGTTTAGGCTCTGGCTCCGGTTCCTTGGCGACCGTCGCGGCGGGTTGTGCCACCGCAGCAGCTTGAACCGTCTGTGCCTTTTGTACGGGCTTACCGCAGGTGGCCCAAATCGTCTCCAGAGTGACCCCGGCTAAAACCATGTTGGCTTTGTCCTGGTCCGAACAACTCTTCTTGATGGTTCGGGGGGAGGACGTTGAGGTGGCCTGAACCGTCTGGGAACTCTTGCTTGCCGAAGACGATGCCGGTTTGACAGCCGACTCCCCCCCCATCGCAGCAATCGTTTCTTTGTACTTCGGGCAAATCGAAGCCACCATGCCCGGACTCATTCCTGACTCAAAGGCCGCCGTGACGGTCTGCTGCGAGCATCTTTTTGCATACACCTCCGCTACGGCTCCGTGCAGGAGCAACAGGACAGGCAACCACAATACAACTTGTTTGACATGGAACATTAGCGATCTCTGAAGAAAGTGAACTTTCACCGCGTAGCGTTACCGAACTCTAATGCGAGCAGTGAATTGTTACAAGGGAAAGTTTGCACGAATAAGTCCAATTTGCTCCGGACCCCTTGGTTCTTCCGTTGTAAGCCGCTATGGTGAAGCGTCCTTCTCAAGGTTTTCTCAAATGTAAAAAACGCGGAGTTCAATCCCCGCAAAACCGGATGACCACTTTTTGGAAAACACTGCAACTGCTCATGCTGTGTGGGGTGATAGCTGTCTCAGGATGGGCTAAGGCACCCACCGCTCAGCAGGTCAGCCTTATGGCTGAGGAAGAGTCGGTGATGCAGCATATGCGTCAACAGTTGGTGGTCTTGCTGGAGCAGGAGGAGTTGGAGCGCAGTCTGTTGGAGGGGGAGGATGCGTTTCAGGATTTCCAGCAGCTAGAGCAGTGGATGCAGTCGCTCAAGGAAGGAGGGAGTCCGGAGCAGATGCAGCAGGTGATGGAACTGCTGGAAGCCTTTGAACGCCAACTCTCCGAACTGCTGGCCCAGCAGGAAAACCTCTCCGAGTTTCTTCCCCATTCCGGAAGGGAGCAAGCACCACAGTCCCAGCCGCTTTCCGACCTGATGGAAAACCTCCGAAAATTGCTGGAGGACGGACGGATTCCGGAAGCGCAGGAACTGCTCAACCAGATGCTCTCGGCCTTCAATCGCCAACAGCAGGAATTCGAGCAGGCGGTTGCGCAATACTTGGAGCAGCAGGCCGCAGAACTCATGCGCCAACTGGAGGAGATGCGCCAACAGCTTCAGCAATCCCAGCAAACGGAGAGGCAGGTGCAGCAGACGTTGCGGCAATCAAGCCCGTCCCAACCGATGACCTCTGAAATGCGTCAGCAGACCGGAGACCTCCAGCAGCAGATCAGCGAAGCCCTGCGTCAGCTTCAGGCGCAGTTGGAGAGTCTCTCTGGAATGTCGCAGACTTCCATGATGCAGGCCACCGAACAACTGCTGCGCTCCGGAGAGCAAGCATCCGAGGCCGCCGAGCGAGCTCTGCGTCAGGGCAATCGCCAACAGTCCCTGAACTCTGCACAGCAGACCGAGGGCTATCTCAACCAACTACTCCAAAACATGGGACCCCTGCGGCAAATGGCTCAGCAGTCTGCACGGAAATCACGGCGAATGCGGGGAGCGCGGGAGCATGTGGGCGGGCGTGGATACTGGTCGGAGCGTGGCATTCGACCGCTGAAATTCGAGTACGATTTTCAGGCAAATCCGAAATTCCGGGAGGATATTCAGCGTCGCAATCAGCAGGAAGGGGTCAAGCTGACCCCTCGGCAACAACGCTATTTGAAGGAAGTGATCCGCTAGATCAAGACGGTAGCAAGTCCGGATTAGACCTGCATGCGCATGATCTCCTCGTAGGCGGACACGAGCTTGTTGCGCACTTGGAGCATCAGGCGCATCGAGATCTCGGCCTTTTCCAAGGCGATCATAGTGCCGTGGATGTCCTTGTTCGGGGAGGTCAGCAGTTCGGTCTGCTTGGCTTCCGCCTCGATTTGCTGGTGGTTGACGGCATCCAGCAGGTTGGAGAACGTGTCTCCAATGCTAGTGCCATTCGGAGATTGGCGTTGTTCTGCGCCTTGCCGGGAAACGGGGAGGACGGGGTTGATCGGGTTCAACTTCATCTCACACCTCCTTGTGTCAGTTCTGTTGCTGGTTGGACTGAAGCTGTTGGTAGAGAAGGACCAAATTGTGCTGCGCTTCCATCATCTTGTGGTGCATCTTGTCGGCACGGTGCATTTCAGAAGTGATGCCGGGAACATCGCTGGCGGCCAGCGTCTGACGGGCCAGTTCGGCCTGCTGTGTCAGTTGTTGCATGTCCGTGATGGTTTGGTGCAACGTGTTCGCGAATGGTTCGCCCTGAAGCGGTTCATTCGCCTTTAGTCCTTGTTGATTGACTCCCGGTTGCGGCTTGAGTCCAACAAGCCGGGGGTCCAACTTCAGGTCATTCATTTCGCCTCCTGGCTGGTTGACCTGCAACCTCACGTCATGTGAGGTTCCGGAAAAATTTTCTTAGTGAACGGCGGGTAGGCCGTTCGGAACTAGGACGGGATCAGCCTCGTCCCAACTCAAGTGCGGCTTGTGCCATGCCCTTGGCGGCATTGAATGCGGCTGCATTCGCTTCATAGGAGCGAGAAGCGGTCATCAGGTTCACCATCTCCTCGATGACCTTCACGTTGGGCATTTCCACATAGCCCTCGACGTTCGCGTCCGGATGCCCCGGCTCGTAACGCAGGATGGGAGGGCGGTTGTCTTGCACGATTCCGACGACCTTGACTTCCGTGGCGGTGCTGAGAGAGCGATCCTGCGCCCGCAGTTCCTGCTCAAAGGTGCGATCGTTGGAAACGGCGGCCAGAATCACTTCACGACGGCGGTACGGCCCGCCTTGCGGGGTCCGGGTGGTCTGGGCGTTCGCGATGTTTTCCGAGATTGTGTTCACCCGCTGACGCTGGGCGGACATCCCGGAAACGCTGACGGTCAGGGCGGAGAGGAAGCTCATTAGCGGCCTTCAGAGACGGCGGTTTTCATCAAGCGGAACTGATGCTGGAGCATCCGGATTGCCGCAGTGTACATCATTTGGTTTTCGGCCAACTTGGCCATCTCCTTGTCCAGATCCACCGTGTTGCCGTTGAACTTCACGAAAGGCGTGGCGCTGTTGATGCGCTTGGCCTCCACGAGGTTGAGCGACGGAGTCTGGTTGCCGTCCAAATGGCGAGCATTCGTGGTCTGCAACGGCCCTGGTTTGTCGGCGTGCAAGGCTTTGTTCAACGCCTTCTCGAACACCAAATCCTCGGCTTTGTATCCGGGGGTGTCGATATTGGCGATGTTAGAGGCCAACACGTCATGACGCTGCGTCCTGAAATTGAGGGACTTGTGTGCGAGAGTGACGAGAGGGCTGTTGAAGAGTCCGGCCATGGTCGTTTGTGACAGGGTTGAATGCCTGTCGCCGGATCATGCAATCGTAGGGCCAATTCCAAGGATCCGGGTTCCCGAATCTTCTTGAGTTTTCAGGCAATCCCCCGTCTGCTAGCGTCAGAGACAAACCATCCACAAACCGAAACCATGACCACACCCTCACCATCCCAAGTTTGGGGAAGTCACCTCAGTCGCCCACCCATCGAACAGAACGTGCAGTTTTGCGCAGGGCGCGACGTCCGTGCCCTGCCCATGGCCGACGAGGTGTTGCTGCCCTACGATCTTTGGACCAACCGCGCCCATAGCATCATGCTGCACCAGCAGGGTTTAATCGCGGACGAGCAGCTTTCCCGGATTCTTGCCGGACTCCTAGAGTTGGAAAGGTTGCACGAGTCCGGTAAATTTTACCTTGATCCGGAAAAGGAGGACGTTCACATCAATGTCGAGGCCTTTGTGACCGAAACCCAGGGAGCCGATGCTGGAGGCCGGATGCACATCGGTCGCAGCCGCAACGACCAGTCGTCCTGCGATGTCCGACTCTGGCTCCGGGATCAAGGGCTGAGCCTGTCCGCCTCCTGCCACCAACTATCCGAGGCTCTGCTGGATCAGGCCGAGCGTTATACCGATGCGGTCATGCCCGGATTCACGCACTATCAACCGGCAATGATCACCACTTGGGGCCACTGGCTCTGCGCGTATGTTCAGGGGCTTGTCCGGGATCTGGAGCGCATGCGGCTTACCCTCCAGTTGGTCAACCGCAATCCGCTTGGAGCAGCTGCGTCTTTCGGAACCTCGTGGCCGATTGATCGGAAACTCACGGCAGAATTACTCGCCTTTGACCGCGTGGACACGAACACGCTCGACTGCATCGTTTCACGTTGGGAACATGAAGCGCAGCTTGCTCATACTGCGGCAATGCTGATGAACCACCTCAGCATCATAGCCCAAGATCTCATCATCCTCAGCCTGCCTTACACCGGGATGGTCACGATTGACGAGGCGTTTGTGACGGGTTCTTCGATCATGCCGCAGAAGAAAAACCCGGATTTTGCGGAAGTTCTGAAATCTAAGGCATCGCTGGCCCACGGCTATCTGGTGAGTCTGCTGGGCATCCAGAAGGGCGGATTCAGCGGCTACAACCGAGACACACAAGCCACCAAGTACCTGATCATGGACCTCCTGCGGGAATGCGAGGAGGCTCCGGGGGTGTTGCGTGGGGTCTTTGAGACACTGACCGTCAACCGAGAACGGATGCGGGAGCAGTGCAGGGTTGGGTTCATGAACTCGGTGGATTGGGCTGACCACTTGGCCCGCACCCACAACCTACCTTTCCGGGAGTGCTACCACGTTTTGGCCGTAGCCGTGCGTCTCTCGGCTCCGGAAACGGAAATCACCCAGCAGGCGCTTGAGCAGGCACTCCAGGAATCCGGACACGACATCACGCTCTCGTTGGAGGAATTTGAGCGTTTGGCCAACCCAAACTCTCTGATTGCAGAGCGGCAGCATTCTGGGAGTCCGGCTCCCGATTCGGTGAGGGAGCAAGTGGCCGAACTACGAGTGGCATTGTCGCAGTTTCAAGCGGAGGGAATCGCCCTCCAGCAGCACATTGACGAGGCCCGGCAGCGGTGCCGGGAGTACCGAGTTTGAACATGCTGAACGGAGGGGTGAGCGAATTTCGGCTTGAGTGATCTTGGAGAATTGGAGACACTATACTTTTTCAAAGCCGGAATGATCGGCCCAACCCGTATGGAGATGGAAGATGGCCAGCGACAAGGTGGTTCACCTGCAAGATGCGAATTTTGATGAAGCAACCAAGTCCGGATACGCCCTCGTGGACTTCTGGGCAGAGTGGTGTGGTCCGTGCCTGCAGTTGGCGCCCATCCTCGATGAGATTGCCGAGGAAATGGACGGCAAGCTCAAGGTCTGCAAGGTGAACGTGGACAGCAATATGGAATCGCCCCAGCGCTTTGGGGTGCGTGGCATTCCGTATATTGTGCTGCTCAAGGACGGACAGCAGGTGGACAGCGTGACCGGCAATGATCCGAGCCGTGTGAAGGCATTGGCCCAGCAAGCTGCCTGATCCACACCCGTGCGGTGCCGTCCTCTCAGAACTGGCTGATTCTCCTCGCCTACAACGGGACCCACTACCGGGGTTGGCAAATCCAGCCCCATGATCCCACCCTTGAGGGGCTGCTGGAGCAGGCACTTCTCAAACTCACCGGACAAGCTGTCAAAGTGCACGGCGCAGGTCGCACCGATGCCGGGGTTCATGCACTTAACTATCCCGCCAGCTTCCGACTCGACACACGCTTCTCTCCGGAAAAATGGCGGGGTGCCCTCAACTCAAAACTTCCGGAAGATGTGGTCGTCAAGTACGTCCAGCCGGTGAATCCGGAATTTCACGCCCGCCACAGCGCCATTGGCAAGCACTATCGCTACCTGATCCACAACTGTCCCTACGCCGATCCTTTTAGGCCGAATTCTGTATGGTGGGTGCGCCGGAAACTTGACATTGCAACCATGCGCAAAGCTGCCTCGCGGTTGGTGGGCACTCACGATTTTTCCGCCTTCCGTTCGGTTCACTGCACCTCCCCGAATCCAGTCAAGGAACTCCGTGAGTTGCAAGTGGAGCATACTCCCTCTCAGCCTGGTAGTTTACGGATCGAGGCGAAGGCGAATTCCTTCCTCCAGCATATGGTGCGGATTTTGGTGGGAACGTTGGTGGACGTGGGCTTGGGAAAATTGTCCCCGGACGAAGTTGGGGCTATTTTGAAAAGCCGGGATCGCACCTTGGGAGGCCAAACTGCTCCTCCACACGGGCTTTACATGTTTCGCACGATCTACCCGGACGGCCTCGTTGAGTGGCCTCCGGACGTTCTTCACGCTTGAGCGTCGATGCCTTTCCAGCTCCGCTCCAAATTTCAGCCTGCCGGGGATCAGCCCCAAGCCATTGAGGCACTGGTGAACGGACTGGAGCAGGATCGTCGGCATCAGGTGTTGCTCGGCATCACCGGTTCCGGAAAGACTTACACGATCGCCAATGTCATCCAGCGCTGGCAGCGGCCCACGCTGGTGCTTGCCCACAACAAGGTGCTTGCCGCACAGCTCTACAACGAGTTCCAGTCCTTCTTCCCGGAAAATGCGGTCGAGTATTTCGTCAGCTTCTACGACTACTACCAGCCCGAAGCCTATGTTCCGCACCGTGATCTCTACATCGAGAAGACCACCGCACTCAACGACGAACTGGACCGCCTGCGGCTTTCGGCAACGCGCTCGCTGCTGGAGCGTGAGGATGTGATCATCGTCGCCTCGGTGTCGTGCATCTACGGCATCGGCTCTCCGGAGGAGTACGGCAAGATGATGCTCTTCCTCAAGGTGGGGGACAAGATCAAGCGTGCGAAACTGCTGGCTGGCTTGGTCGAGATGCGATACGAGCGCAACGACATTGACTTTCACCGGGGCACCTTCCGGGTGCGGGGCGATGTCATTGACATCTACCTTGCTGAATCGGAGTCGGCCATCCGGGTGGAGCTTTGGGGCGACAAGATCGAGGCGGTCACGCAGTACGAACCACTCACCGGCAAGAAGCAGCGGGCCTACCGCCACTTTGCGATCTACCCGGCTTCGCACTATGCGGCCCCATCCGATCATGTTCCAGAAACCGTGCGGATGATCCGTGAGGAGTTGAAAATACGGCTCCGTGAGTTGCATGAGCAAAACAAGTTGGTCGAGTATCATCGCCTCAAGCAGCGCACCGAGTACGACATCGAGATGATCGAGGAGACCGGATTCTGCTCAGGGATCGAGAACTACAGCCGCATCCTCCAGCGCCGGGAACCCGGAAGCCCCCCGCCGACCCTGATCAGCTACCTGCCGAAGAACGCGCTCATGGTCATCGACGAGAGCCATGTCTCCATGCCGCAAGTCCGGGCGATGTACCTTGGCGACCGCAAACGCAAGGAAACGCTGGTAGAGCATGGCTTTCGGCTGCCCTCGGCATTGGACAACCGCCCGTTGCGCTTTGACGAGTTTGAGCAGGTGGCGCAGCAACTCGTCTATGCCTCGGCCACTCCGGCGGAGTACGAGATCGAAAAAGCGCGGGGCAGCGTGGTGGAACTGGTGATCCGGCCCACAGGGTTGGTGGACCCACCGATTGAGGTGCGTCCGGTACTGGGGCAGGTGGATGACATGCTCCACGAAATCCGAGTGCGCGTCACCCGCAATGAGCGCATCCTCATCACCACCCTGACCAAGCGGATGGCGGAAGATTTGGCGGAGTATTACGAAGATTTGGAGGTGCGCGTGCGCTACATGCACTCGGACATCGACGCCATCGAGCGCACCAAGATTCTACACGACCTTCGCGCCGGGCAGTTCGATGTGCTGGTCGGGATCAACCTACTCCGGGAAGGTTTGGACTTGCCGGAGGTGTCACTGGTCGGGATTTTCGATGCGGACAAGGAGGGCTTCCTGCGCTCCACGCGCTCACTGATCCAGACCTGTGGGCGGGCGGCTCGCAACGCCAACGGCCAAGTCATCATGTATGCGGACGTGGTGACGGGTTCCATGCAGCAAGCCATTGACATCACGGAGCAGCGCCGCGTCCGGCAGCTTGCGCACAACGCCGAACATGGCATCGTGCCGCGCACCGTGATCCGAGAAATCGCCCCCTCGCTGGGATCGGTGGAACTGGAGGATGAATCCATTGCCGCCGAATCTGAATCCGAGTATCAGACGCGGGAGCAGTTGGAAACCGAGTTGGTCGAGTTGGAAAATTCGATGCGCAAGGCGGCGGAGCAGTTGGAGTTCGAGTTCGCGGCAAAATTGCGAGACCGGATTACGGAACTCCGGAAGCAGTTGGAGGGCGACGAAGCTGCGTGAGTTCGCCGTTTAGTACCGAAGATTGCGCTGGGAGGTGACGGCTTGCTGGATTTCCGGGATGGACAGGTACTCCAAATGCCGCAGGACTTGCCCCAGCAGCAGCGGAAATCGCCTCTGAAGCAGGAGCGAGACTTCAAGCTGCTCTGACGAAAGCTTCTTTGAGCGCACGAGAATTTCGCCTAGCTGCCCCATCACCGGGGGCGCTCCGGAGACCAAATCCCGCAACTGGCGCAGGGGCGTGATCATCCGCTCCCGGATGTTCCTCGTTTCCTTTTTGAGCTTAGAAATGACGACTCGGCGGTTGTCCTTGTCGATACGCTCCAGCGAGCGGATGGCTGCCGCAGAAACCTCAATCGTCGGCTCACCCATCATTGACATCAAGGCCGGACCGACTTCCTGAAGGCGGCTTTGGCCAAGTGCCCCGATGATGGACTTCTGCATCTCCGGGTTGGAGTCGTGCATCCGGTCCAGCAGGTACTGCACCCCCCCCTTCTCGCGTTTGGTTGCAAGTGTTTCCATGGCGATTTGGCGGACGTAGCGGTTGTCTGAAAACTCGATGCAGTTGATCAACTCCTGAAGCGTCATGGGGATGCCGTCCCCGGAGAATCCACTCGTGCCCGTTGCTTGGCAGGGGGATTCGGCAAATCCACATGATGTGGAGCGGGAAGACTTGGGCTGTCGGCGGAGTTGGCCGTAGGCTTCGGCGATCAACCGGAAGCGATGCGGATCACCACCACCGAGAGCGGTGTCCGGATGATAGCGCAACGCGGCCTGTCGAAACGCCTGCCGAATCTGGCGTTCGGAAGCGCTGGGGCGAACCCCAAGGATTTCGTGGAAGTCCATTTGGAAATGCAGAGCAACATCCTTGTGACGTTCCCATAACTGTGGGAACAGCCTAACTCCTGCAAACCCTGTGCAACCTATGAGCTGAACTCAAGCACGATGGTTGAGTGAACCGAGATCCGCGTCTGGATGATGCTGGAGAAACGTCTGGGTGTTGGTCTCATGGTCCACCACGAGATTCACGAGCGGCACGCCCTGATCCAAACGCTGAAGATTGCCCAATGCGTGTTGCATGGCGCGGGGATAAGTTTCGAGCGCAGGAGCACTGTGGGGGGTGAGGACCACGTTCGTCAGGACACAGAGCGGCGACGATTCCGGAAGCGGCTCGGTTTGGAAAACATCCAGCCCCGCGCCTGCAATCCACCCGCAGGTGAGGGCTTCGTGCAGTGCCGCTTCGTCTTGCACCCCGCCTCGCGCTGCGTTGATTAGCAGCGCATCCGGACGCATCATTTTCAGGGTACGGCGATTGATGAGGTTGCGGGTATAATCCGTCAGGGGAACATGAACGCTGACAATGTCGGAATTCGCAAGCAGTTTGGGCAGCATTTGAAAGCGGTAGCCGCGTTCCTGCTCAAGACCTTCTTTGCGAACCACGTCAAAGTAGCTGATGTTCATGCCGAGGGCTTGGGCGCGTTCCGCTAGTGCTTGGCCGATGTGTCCCATGCCGATGATGCCTAACGTCTTGCCGTGGAGTTCGCGGTTTTGCAGTTTGCGGTTCTCCCACGGGCCTTGAGCGACACTGTTGTGGTGAAACAGCAACTGACGGTAGAGCGCGAGCATGACCATGAGGACATGTTCAGCGACAGAGATCGCATTAGCCCCACCATTGTTGGACACCGCAACCCCGTGGCGCTGGGCACGGTTCACGTCAATCATCTCATAGCCGGCTTTCAGAGTTTGAACCAGCTTCAGCTTGGGGGCCAAGGCATACTGAGCGTCTGTGAGATTCACCCGCCCCACGATGGCGTCCGCCTCGGCAAGCACGGATTGGGGGATGTTTTCCGCGTCAGTGAAATCTACCCAGTGCAGGGTAAAGGCATCCGCAACTGCCGCCTCAATGAGAACCTTGTCGCGGTCGTGTTCGGTCTTGCTGACGAGGACGTTGATCATTGCAAATTCGTTAGAAGGTGTAGCCGACCCCGAGGCCGTAGGCTGCTGTGGTCCACTTGAGTTTAGCGCTTTTTCCGGGAGGCGTGAGACCATAGCTCACGGAGCGTTGCTGGTAGAACGTGTAAAAATCCATCTGTCCATCCGTCACGCCTGCGGTGCCGTAAAAACCCAACCCGCCAAAGGATGACGACGAGATTTTGCTGTCGTCGCTGCTCCGGGTGACTTCCGCCGATCCGGCCAGCGGCAGATCAACCGTGCCGCTGAAAATGAGCTTGTAGGAGTCCGTGATCCCGATTCCGGAATAGGACGCGCCGATTTGCACAAAATGGGAAGTGTACTTGCCCTTGTAGGTCGAGGTTGAGTCGGTGAAACTGCTGCTCTTGTACTCGTAGCCGGTTTCGATGTCGATGTCCTGCTCATAGGGGATCACCACTCCAAGTCCCAACCCAAATCCTCCTTGAGGAACAAAGCTGTCCAGCCCTGTGATAGAATAGCTGCCGCCGAGTGGAAGGTCGATTCGCAACTTCACCTTGAGCGCCCACGCGCTGGAGGGTATCAGGAACGTGAGGGTGATCAGGAGGAGGAGGGGGCCGAGGAGGGGGGTTGCGGTTTTTCTGGCCATGGTTCAATCCAAGCAAGCGATGTAGGGAAGTTCCCGGTAGCGTTCAGCGTAGTCGAGTCCGTAGCCGACCACAAAACGCTTGGGGATTTCAAAGCCGAGGTACTTGACCTCAATTGGGCACTTGTCCGGAATCTGCTTGTCGAGCAGGGTGCAGACTTCGAGAGAAGCGGGGTTCTGTTGCTGGAGGTCGCGGAGAACGCGCTTCAGCGTGTTTCCCGTGTCGTAGATGTCCTCGATGAGAACAACATGCTGTCCCGCGACATCGAGAGTGTTGGCAAGCTGTACCTGTCCGGAACTCACCTTCTCACTGCCGTAGCTGGAGGCTTGGACAAAGTGAATCTGACACGGAATCGTGAGACTGCGGGCGAGGTCGGAGGTGAGCATGAATGCCCCTTTGAGGACTCCCACCAGCCAGACCACCTCGTTGGCGTAGTCGTGTGAAATCGCCTCGGCGATTTGCGTGATCCGCTTCCGGAGGTTATGGGCCGAAATCAAGACTTCGAGCGTGGACGGTTCTGGGAAGGTGTCCGGATTGGGGGTGACTCTGTCGTTCACGGGCTGTTTTTGGCGTGTCGCTGAAGGCGGATGTTGTCTTCAAGAATAGCGAATCCCTCCTCAAGGTAAGCGTCCCGAAGGATGGCGGTGGTTTTTGTGGGTTCCTCCGTTTCCGGAGCAGCTTCAGAGTCATCCTCGACCTCCTGAGCTTGGGCGAGTTCCTCTTCGCGCTGGTCACGGCGACGCTGGTGATCCTCCTGCAATTTGCGGATGCTGGTGAATTGGAGGGGCTGCACAGTGTCGAGATACTCTTGCACACCCTCACGCACTTGAGCAAAGAATTCGCTACGGTCAACACGCTCTCTTGAGCGGGCACTCAGTTCCGGAACCAGTGTGCTGAGGTTGCTGAGCGCACGGTACGAGGCCGAGTCAATGGAGTGCCAAGGCAGGGCGTGATCAAGCGTGGCCTCGCCCACCTCCCGGACGTTGTTGAGCGAAGGCAGGATGATGTCGGATGGCACCCCACGATTTTGGGTGGACGCGCCGGAAACGCGGTAGAACTGGGCGATGGTGACTTTCAGTGCTCCGTAGCCTTCGGGAAGCTGCACGATGTTCTGCACGGTACCTTTGCCAAAAGTAGTCGTGTCACCGACCAGCAACGCCCGCTGATAATCACGCATTGCTCCGGCAAGAATCTCCGAGGCCGAGGCACTGTAGCGGTTTTGCAGAATCACCAAGGGTCCGGTGTAGACGGCATCTTCGCGGCTGCGATGCACAGTGATGTGCCGACCTCCCGTCTGCCGGACCACGACGATAGGCTTGCGACCAACGAACAATCCGGCCATCTTGATTGCCTCGTCAAGCCCGCCTCCGCCATTGCTCCGCAAGTCCAGAATCACCCCGTCCACGCCTTGTGCTACAAACGACTCCAGATGCTTCCGGACATCTCGTGAAGAGCTTTTGTAGTTGGTGGGATTGCTGCGTCGGTCGTTGAAATCCACATAGAACGACGGCAGGCGGATCACACCGATCCGGTAGGTGTACGGGTAGAGCTTGCCAGAGTTTTCCGGTGTGAAAACATAGGCGCGGGCCTCGCCATCCTTGAGGACGATCTTGTCGCGGACAATCGGAAACTTGAGGGTGTCGAACCCCTTTCCGGTTTTACGCAACACTTGCAGTCGCACCGTTGTACCACGCTTGCCCCGGATGAGCTGGACGACATCATTGAGACGCATGTCAATGACGCTCTCGAAGGCGTTGTCCGCTTGTGCGACGGCAATGATGCGGTCATCCATTTGGAGCTTGCCGTGCCGGGCGGCAGCACCTCCGGGTACGATGGAGTTGACGATGGTGTAACCGTCTTCCCAGCGCAACACGGCACCAATGCCCTCAAGCGAAAGCTTGATCGAGATGTCGAAATTCTTGAGGTCTTGCGGCGCGAGGTACGAGGAATGCGGGTCGTAGGCTCTGGCCATCGCGTTGAGGAACACGGACAGCACATCGTCGTCATCGTACTGCGAGTAGTCCTTCCACTGGCCCCGGACGCGCTTGAGCAGGCGCTCCTTGGCGGCCTCCAAGGGAGTCCCCCCTAGCGTCAGGGTCAACAGGTCGAACTTCATTTTCAGCCGCCAAGTGGCGCGGGCGGCTGCCGTGGTTTTCGGATACGGCGCCTCTTTGCGGTCAAGCTGCCACTGGGCGTCCTTGGAAAAATCGAACTCCTCCTGCAAAATCTCCTCAAACATCGCCAGTCGCTCCGAGAGCCGGGTCTTGAAGCGCGAGAACACATCCAGCGCAAAATTCGGATTCCCCCGGCGCAAGAGATCGTCCATCTGCAACTCGTAACGCTTGAAGCCCTCAATGTCGGATTCCAGGAAGTAGTAGTGTCCGGGGTCCAGCCGACGGAGGTAGTTGGAAAAAATGATCGGGGAAAGGGCATTGTCCAGCCGCTTCTGCGCGTAGTGGAGGGAAGTGAAGCGCTCAACGATTCCACGCAGGACTGCGCTGTTGAGTCGATTCTCCGCCTGGGCGACCACGGGCAGGAGCTGGATCGCCAAACAGCAGGCGAGGACAAAGGAGCGGAATCTCATGGGCAGGACGAATTTAGTCGTGTTACGAAACCATTTTTTATTCCACGAACCGGCAGAACTTTCAAACCTTACCTTGCACCCGGAAGGTTTTTTTCAGCCGACGCGGGAGCACTCCTCAAGCTGCCAGCGACGTGAACACGCCAGCTCCGAAAAACAGTGGATGCGAAAAACGAGGTGGAAATCAGGTTGATGACATGGGGTGGGTGGTGGAGACGAGGGGGGAGAAACCCTCACTCGGGATCGAACCCTTTAGGAATGATAATGTTCTATAATATCAATTGGTTCCAATAGGTCAATCAACCTTGTTCCGAACCCTCTGACCAGAAAGTGAGACTGTTTGAAGTCTCATTGTGAGACCATTTTAGTTTTCCTCCAAGAAGTTCCAAGTCGAATCTCATTTCCCACCCCCCCAAATCACACCCCCTCCCCTCTCTGAATCCCTCTCTGTCTGTTGGGAGTGGGGGTCTGGTTCCTTTTGGTCGGGTTGGTCTTTCTGGGTTGTGTTGAGGATTTGAGGGGGTTGGGTTTGGGTGTGAGGATTTGGAATCATACTCACCATCCTCAAAATACCTCCTCCCCCGATTCCGACCCTTCTCCTCAGATACCCTCAATTTATCTGTTATCTGGTCACCACTCTCTCTCGTTCTACCTCCCCCCGCCATTCCAACAACTGTCCCTCTTCTCCTGACTTGATGGTTTTT
>Ga0209089_10000739_pt1 | contig 29586 bp, 34 predicted proteins | sample ArcticOcean_MG_C_FD_187431 | JGI IMG/M metagenome (GOLD analysis project Ga0209089, IMG submission 187431) | Marine microbial communities from western Arctic Ocean - ArcticOcean_MG_CB2_150 (SPAdes) (version 2) | ecosystem: Environmental > Aquatic > Marine > Oceanic | place: Arctic Ocean: Canada... | reverse complement strand
AAGAAGGGCGGGAACCATTGCTCCACCTATCAAATTTCCCACCCGGTCTAACGGTCTTCCCGACGGCCTCCCAAAGGTTACCGGTTTTCTCAAACAACGTTCGTGTCAAAATTTTAATTTGTTCCGATAAATGGCTTTACCCTGCCATTAAACAGGAGAAGCGCTGATGGATTTCGTTCCTCAATCCATCCACGAACTCACGGAGCAAGCCCGGGTCCACGCCAAGAAAACTCCGTCCGCGATGCGCCAAAGATTCTGCTCGGTGCACCCTCCGCCCCAATAGAGGCCGCTAAGCCGCTACGATGGGTTCTCGAAGCCCTGATTAGTTCGGATCTTATCGGCGACATATTCTCCAGCTTCGACGGGCGGGTAAAGCCGTGGGCGGTCCGGTGCGGCGCAACTCGGGATGCATTCCACCAACGCGTAGTGGTTGGGGTTGAAGAAAAACGGGATGGAATATCTCTCGGTCCCCAACCGGTTAACCACGCGGTGAAGGTTTGAGCGGTAGACGTCGTTGGTCCACCGGGCCATCAGATCTCCGATATTGGCCACCAAGGTTCCAGGTATATACGGCGCGCCAATCCACGAACCATCAAGTTTTTGAAGTTCCAGACCGCCCGAAGGGTCCTGGGCCAGCAAGGTCATCACCCCATAGTCGGAATGCGGATACGCGCCGATGGAGCCCTCCTCCAACGCCTCGGATTGCGGCGGATAATGCAGCAGTCGCATCAGGATCGTGGGGTTTTCATAATGGCGAGTGAAGAAATCCTTCTCGACTTTGAGGCTTTGCGCAAAAAGCTTTAGCAGGCGCAGCCCACAATCTCGCACGGCCTGAAAATAGGTTTCGACCGGAGCGCGGAAGCCGTCAAGGTCGGGCCATTGGTTGGGGCCATGCAGCGGCAGCCCCGCGACCACGTCCGGGTGGTCCAGCGAAAGATCTACGCCGATATCAAAGCTGTCTTTCAGATCGGGCGCCTTGCCGGGGTAGCGGGTGGTGCCGATGGGAAGATAGCCACGGTGGAAACGGTCCTTGTGGATCTTCATCCGCGCCTCTAGCGGCCCGGCGAAGAACCGGCGCGAGGCCTCGAACGTCGCGTCCAATAGGTCGTCGGAGATGCCGTGGCCTTTGACATAGAAAAACCCGATGCCCTGGCACGCCTGGCGCAATTGTTTGGCCAGGGCCGTCGTGTCGTCTCCCGCCAGCATGGGAGACAGGTCCAGCACCGGAATTTCCTCGGCGCTGGCCGGAGGCGGCTTGGGCAGTTCGACGTGGTCTGACATCGTGGCTGTCTTTCTGGCGTTGACGTTGGAATGCAGCCTACACCGCCCGTCGTGGTTTGTTTATCCCGCGAGGTCAGGCGGCCCGAAGAGCGTCATGATCGTCTTGGGCAACGTCGGCGATGGGTCGACAACCGACCAGCTTCACCACTCCCGCAAGGCTTGGCTCCTGCGCAAGGCCAGCCCTGTCTCGACGCGCAAATATTTTTCCAAGGCGATTTGCCGTGCTCACGGGCGGTCAACCATTATCTTACACGCCGTAAGGCGACTCCGGAAGCCTTCTGAACCTCCAGAGAGGGCCCGGTGAAGCAGCCACGCTTGTATAAGCGCCGTTACGGCTCGCCAGATGGTGCACCAGAGTCCTTGGCACCCGCTTTGGGGTACCCACAGTTTTGGCTCAAACTGCGCGCGCGCCGAGTTTCACGGTAGCTCCCGTGGCGATCTGATGGGCCAGCGTCCCCTTGAAATCCGGGAAACCGAGACGGAATGACACACCCATGGTCTTGTCAAGATACAGGATCATGTCGCCGATGGTGCCGCGAAAGCTGAACAGAACGATGGCCACCTGATCGCCAGCGGCTCGCCGTACGCGGCGCCCGGCACGTAGCTTCCGGTCGGGCGCACCTCCTTCAAGGAGCCATCCGAACGCCGGAACTGCAGTTCTCCCTGCAAGACGAGCGTGCTGTATTCGCAAAGATGCTGGTGCAGTTTGCCCGGCATATTAAGCTGAAATCTGATGAGCACGTCTACGATTTGACGCACGTCGTCGATCGCAAGCACGTGGATCTGCGCACCGATGTCCTCAATCGTCTGCCAGGTAACGTTGCGGTCGTCAAAAAGGCAGGCCTGCATTGCTGTCGTTGCCTCCAAATAAACGTAACATGTTAAAGTAGTTAGCTGGGGTTTTCTATGCAAGAGCCTTCCAGCCCAGAAAGTATGATTCAGATCCTCTGGGAGTCGCTCGGACTGGTTTCAGGCTGCTAGTTTGCAGGTCTCGTTCCAGAAAAAATTTTCGATTCCGACGAGAGTTTCAAGGACGTTTCGCGCTTGCCCAAGGATTTTTTTCTCTCCAGCGGGGCATCAATACCGTCTACGCTGCGAACTTTGCAGATGGATCCTAGTGGGCTAGCCTGTCACTGGTGAATTAGATCGGAGGACAGGGCATGCGTTTACAAGACAAGGTCGCTATTGTGACGGGAGCGTCGTCAGGCATGGGAGCGGCCACAGCGAGGCTGTTCGCAGCCGAGGGGGCAAAGGTCGTCCTGACCGATATCCTCGAAGATGAGGGTATGGCCTTGGCCGCTGAAATCGGCAAAATGGCGCGGTTCCAAAAACTCGACGTCACCAGGGAGGCCGATTGGGACGCACTTGTCGCCGAAACGGTATCGGCTTTCGGTCGGGTCGACGTACTGGTGAACAATGCCGGGGTTAGCGGCAGCCACCCGGACATCCTCAACATTGACACCTGGGACCAGCAGATGAACGTCAATGCGCGCGGCGTTTTCCTGGGCATGCGTGCGGTGATCCCACAGATGAAGGAGGCTGGTGGTGGCTCGATCGTCAACATCTCCTCGATCTCTGGCCTGACCGGGCAACGCTTTGTGCATATGGGCTACAACGCGGCGAAGGGCGCGGTGCGTCTCGCGACCAAGGCCGCGGCAGTGCAGTTCGCACGCGACGGTATTCGAGTGAATTCGGTGCATCCGGGATTGATGCCGGCGATGCGCACCTCGATGATGAGCGCCGACCCGGAGGTGCGCCGCAATATGATCAGCGCGGTACCGATGGGCCGCGAGGGCCGGATCGAGGAAGTCGCACACGCTAACTTGTTCTTGGCCAGCGACGACGCCTCCTATATCACGGGCATCGAAGTGCCGGTCGATGGTGGGTTCGTGGCGCAGTAGACGGGATACGAACTCCCCCCGCCAGGACCGTGCGTTCGCCTTTGAAGTTGGGCTTGGGCGTGCTGATTGTATCGACCGTATGGAAAGGCGTTACAGTCCGCGCGCAAGCCACGTATTCCCGCCCCACTTTACTTATCAAGCAATATGTCTTTCCCGTCTTAGAAGGATGGAATTTTACCGGATCAGGTCTAAAAATACACTGGCGAAACGTTTGGCAATCAATACCGTCATCTTTGGGACAGTCATGAGATGCCGCCCAAGCCCCGGAGGAACCCATACAGGCCCGTCGTTGGTTTTTATGGCCCACACACAAACGTAGAACTCAGTATCCTTTCGGCCAAGTGCGCGCTCCAATTCGCGGTCGCTTGATGGTTGCAGACAATGGAGACAGCCATGAATCGCTTGGACGGTAAAGTCGCTTTGATCTCGGGCGCGTCTCGCGGCATCGGTGCCGCGACGGCGAAACTCATGGTCGAGGCTGGTGCCCGGGTCGTGATCGGTGACGTGTTGGAAAGCCAAGGACGCGAAACCGCCAAGGAGATCGGCACAGACGCCACTTTCGCGCGGCTTGACGTCACGGCCGAGGAAGACTGGAACGCCGCCGTCGCGCTGGCGGAGGAAAAGTTTGGGGGCCTGGATATCTTGGTTAACAATGCCGCGCTATTCCTCGGACGGGACTTCGAGGAAGCGTCGATGGATGAGTGGAACCGAATGGCCAGCGTGAACATGACCGGTGTTTGGCTCGGCACCAAGCAATCAGTCGCCGCGCTGCGTAAAGCCGGCGAAAAAAGCCCCTGCGGCAGCGCCATCGTCAACACCGCCTCGACCGCTGGTCTAGTTGGCTCTGAGATTGATCCGCTTTATTCGATGACCAAAGGCGGTGTCACCCTGTTCACCAAGTCGACCGCATTGAACCTTGCGCGCAAGGGCTATCGCATCCGGGTGAACTCGATCCATCCGGGCCTGATCCAAACCGACATGGGCGCTCAGACCTTCGTCGCGCGGGCCGAACAACACGGCAGCAACGATGTTGACAAAGCACGCGAGGTCGCCCTGGCGACGCATCCGATCGGACGTCTCGGGGTCCCGCAGGACATCGCCAACGGTATCGTTTTCCTTGCGTCCGATGCTTCCAGCTTCATGACCGGGTCCGGCATGGTCGTCGATGGTGGGATGACCGCCCGGTAACAGAGCTTTCATCTTTCGAGAGAACCGGTGTCACCACGCGTCACTCATCTATCTCAGAATGAGGTTGTAGCCAGTCAATTTATGCACCCACGATTCGTGTCTTTATCCATTATTTTTCAGAGGCTTAAACCTCCACCTTCGCACTAAACTTACATCAACCATTAGGACCAGAGCCGCAAATCACCGGTTGGCATGCGGCCGATAAAGGTCGCCATGGAGATCCGATCCTTGCCCTTGCCTGCGGTGACCGGAATCACTTCATGCGGGTTGCGCGAGTTGAAAATGATCACCTCTCCTTCGCATGGCTTAAAGGTAAAGGGCTCCGCCCCCTCTACCTGGTCGCGGGCCAGCGGATAGTTCTCGGCGATCTCGCCTTCTTGACGACGGGTCCAGGTCCAGGGGCTATTGTGAAGCGTGGTGTGACCACCTTCGCTGTTGGGAATCTCGGCGTAGAAATTAAAGGCGAGTTGGGCGGTGCACGTGGTGACGGTCAGCTGCGGCGCCTGATAGGGCGCGTAATCCGCGTGCAGGGTAATACCCTCGTTCGAGCTTCGGATGATCGTCGCGGAATAGAACCGCCCGCCCGGATCACGGGCGATTTCGACCGAACGATCGTCCAACCCCCGCAGCCGGCCCATGAGACGCTCCACCGGATCGAAGGATTTTTCGAACACCGGCGCGACTTCGGCCCGAGCGTCGTCAGCGGCGTCTAGATAGGCCTCGATCGGCTTGTATTTGAACTCGTATTGCGTAAGACCGATGAAGGAGATCCGCTGAGCTTCGAAAGCCGGTGCCGAGAGGTCGGTCGCACCCTTGACCACCTTTAGGTCGCATTGCCGGAGACCATCGCGAAGGCGCGACATTCCGCCGTGGCCGCAAAATTGGAGATCCGTATCGCCGGGATCCGGTTGTCGAACAGCGCGTCCAGGCTTTCGGCGGATAGGGGTTGGGCTTTGTTGACTGTCCAGGCACCCATCACCAACCTCCAGTGTCGCTTCGGCGGAACTGAAAGTAGACCGTCGCGCAATGAAGGTCGCGCGGCAATGCAATTGTGCGTCGTCGTAACATTCGGGACCAATGGCGCTGTGATTCATTGGAGGATTTGCCCCCACTGATCCCAAATGTTACGACGATACACACCAACGAAACGACCAACAACCGCCTCTAACCAGGAAGCAAGTTTCGTCTGACAACGCCGTCGCCAGAGTTCAATCCTGCCAAGAACGTCTGAAAGTTTATACGCAACAACTAGCTCTCAAATCTTCTCTTCTCGTTACAAGATCAAACCCACTCTAAATGCTGCGACGCTCGAGTGAAGCTCACGACCGGCTACGCCTGATCCATGCCACTACGCCGAAACGGGTGTTGGTGTTGTTGAACTTGTCGCTGGATTTGATCGTGGACGAAGTCGTGCGGCTCGGCAATATTGCCCCGGACAAAGGGACACGCGTGGCAATGCGACATGTCGTGTTGCCGTTAGCTAAGACCGATCTTCACTACGTTGTGTCTAAACTGTTCGCGGCCGCGGATGAGTCTAAACATTGGCTATCACGGCGCGGGCGGATTCCACGCGGGAAGCGAGGGCACTGACTTGGGTGGAGAATTAACCAGCGGTCCACGCGGTACTGACGGGCACCGTGGGGGCCTAACGCCCCTGGAACATGCGCGGGTCAAGCTGCACCCGCAATTCCCAGCTAACTTCAGATCGCTGGACCGAGGGGAATCAAAGGGTGATCTAAGCCGTGTGGCTTTTATGGCGTGGGGAGGCTGTATCGTAAGAAATACCGCCTGACGAAATGCCCGATTGGCGAGCAATCCCGACCAAATGGATTCAGACGGATCCAGTCTGGGCCACGAGCCAACGCGATGATGGTCGCGTGCGGTTCACGGTAACGAAACCGCAAATATCGGCGGTTCCAATCGGAGCGCTGTAAACGTCAAAACAGTATCGATCCCCGCCCGCGTGCAACCCATCCAGAATCTGGAAATTGTTGGCGCGACCGGCTATTGGCTACGGCTGTTCGGTGATTTTCCAGATAACGTTAAGTGGACCGGCATCACGATCATCGTCGGATCGGTCCTGTATATCTTCAAGTGAGAACGGGTGCGCGGTCGCAGCGGATGGTAGTTGATATTGGGGCTTGCCCTCGGGACCGATCCACCCTGCAATAGGCCGCGTTCGCCAACCGGGAAGCAATCCATGTCCGATCCACTCCTCACGCCATTCAGCATTCGCGGCGTCACCTTCCGCAACCGGATCATGAGCACCAGCCATGCCTGCGGTCTGGAAGAAGACGGGATGCCGGCGGATCGCTATCAGGCCTATCACGAGGAAAAGGCCAAGGGTGGCATCGGCCTTACAATGTTCGGCGGTTCCTCCAACGTGGCGCCGGATTCGCCGTCGGTCTTCCAGCAACTCAATGTCGGCGTCGATCGGGTTATCCCGCATCTCCAAAAAATGTCGGAGCGGGTGCACCACCATGGCGCCAAACTGATGTGTCAGATCACCCATCTTGGCCGCCGGGGCGAGCCCTATGCCGGTCATTGGCTGCCAACCATCGCCCCCAGCTCCATGCGTGAGACTCTGCATCGGAGCTTTCCAAAGGAGATGGACGACCACGACATAGCACGGGTGGTCAGGGCCTATGGCGACGCAGCGCTGCGCTGCAAGGAAGGTGGGCTGGACGGGATCGAGACCCTGGCCGGCGGCCACCTGATCGGTCAATTCCTGTCGCCGAAAACCAACGCGCGGACCGACAAGTTTGGCGGCTCGCTCGAGAACCGTTGCCGCTTCGGCCTGATGGTGTTCGAGGAGATCAGGCGCCGGGTCGGTTACGGTTTCCTGGTTGGGTTCCGCTTTGTGGTTGATGAAGGTGACGCAGAAGGTCTGGACTTCAATGCTTGTGTCGAGATAGCCAGGGTTTTCGAGGCGGAGGCCGATATTGATTTCCTGAACGCAATCTTCGGGCGCATGGATACCGAGATTGGCCTGGCGATCGACAATATGCCGGGCATGGCCTCGCCGATCGCGCCCTGGCTTGGGCCGGTCGGGCGCTTCAAGCGCGAGGTCTCGCTTCCGGTGTTCCATGCCGCGCGTATCACCGATATCGCCACCGCCCGCCACGCCATCGCCGAGGGCCATCTCGACATGGTGGCGATGACCCGGGCTCAGATCGCCGATCCGCATCTCGTCTCCAAGCTGAGCGCCGGCGAGGAGGCACGGATCCGGCCCTGTGTCGGCGCCACTCACTGTATGTCGTCGCATCGGCCGGTCTGTCTGCACAATGCGGCGACCGGCCGCGAGACAGCTTTACCACACCACATCAAGCCCGCCCGTGCCGCACGGCGCGTTGTCGTGGTCGGCGGTGGTCCCGCCGGCCTCGAAGCCGCTCGGGTCGCCGGAGAGCGTGGTCACCGGGTGACCTTGCTGGAGGCAGCGCCCAAGCTGGGTGGTCAGGTCCTATTGGCCGCGCGGGCTAGCTGGCGCGGCGATTTGTTCGGGCTGATCGACTGGCGCGTGGCGGAGTTGGAAAAGCTTGGTGTCGAGGTCTACGTGAACCGCTATGCTGAGGCCTCGGATGTCACGACCCTCGATCCCGACGTGGTGATCATCGCCACCGGCGGCACCCCCGACCTCGACTGGTTGTCTGGCGCCGAGCATGTGACCAGTGCTTGGGATCTACTGGGCGGAGGCGTTCCATTGGGGGCCGAGGTTCTGGTCTATGACGGCACCGGCCGTCATCCCGCGCCGCATTGCGCCGAGTTGTTGGTGGAGGCGGGAAGCGCGGTCTCGCTATTCTCGATCGATGGCCATCTCGCCGCCGAACTGACCTATTCCGAGCGGGTGATCTGGAAAAAACGGGCGTATGAGCTGGGGGTCACGACCCAGTTCGATCATCGTCTGATCGGGGTGGGTAAATCCGGTAACCGGCTGGTCGCGCGACTGATCAACGTGGTGACCGGCGCCGAGACGACACGGCTCGCCGATCAAATCGTCGTCGACCACGGCACCGCGCCAGCGGACAGGGTCTACCGCGACCTGCGCGGCAGTGCCGGCAATGCCGGGGTGACCGATCTTGGTGCACTCTTGGCGGGTGTGGCACAACCCAACCCCGGTTACGGGTTCGAGTTGCATCGGATTGGTGACGCGGTAGCGAGCCGCAACATACCGGCGGCGATCCTTGACGCGTTTCGGCTAACGCGGGTGACCTGAAAGTGGAGAGAAGGCCATGCCCAGATTGACCCGTGTGGAGCGCTACGCCTTCCTTGACGAGCGCCGCGTCATCATGCGCATCGCGCTGACCCGCGCCGATGGCGGTCCGTTCGTCACTCCGCTCTGGTTCCTATGCCAAGATAGTGCGATCCATTTCACCCCGCGCGAGCGGTCGGAATGGTTTAGCATGCTACGCCATGACCCTCGGGTGGCGCTCTGTATCGACGAGCAACCGCTCCCTTATCGCAAGATGGTTATCGAGGGTCGCGCCGAATTGCTGCACGACCTCGGCGAGGAGGACCGGTGGCGGGACCTTTATCTCAGGATGGCCGCCCGTTATGTCCCGGCGCGGGACGCTGAGGCCTATGTTAACAACACCATGAACGAGCGCCGCGGTCTATTTAGGGTTGTGTTGGCGGACGCAAAGGTCCGTACATGGCGCCTACCGATAGGCGACGAGCCCGGCGAGGGGATCTGGCATCAACGCTATTACCAGGACCCGGATATCGAGTTCGCGGGTCGGTCCTGAGAAAATCTGAGCCATCGAGTTTTCAGATCATTCAAGACCGGCGCCGGATTTGGATTGAGACTTGGGTAACGCGAAGCGCTATTCCTGGATCTGGCGCGGCCTTTTCATGCGCGTGTGCATTTCCCTAGTCGCGGCGGGTACTGTCAACGGCGGTGAAATTATGCCCCAGGCCGGCGGGTAGACCGGACGGATACGTTAGAGATACTTCTGCAAAACCTTGCATACTAGAAGCCATTTTCCCAACCAAGTAGTGGTAAGCGGGGCCACTGATCGTGACCAGCAAGAACTTGGGCATCAAGTCGGGCCTCCGTATGGGATGACGTTGGGATGTCGCGACGCTCTATGGCGCACCGACCGGGTCGTCCCGCGTGACCGCCGAGCAACCCTTGGTGATGTCGGCTCTGTTGATTCTGCCGGGACCGTAATTCACGGATTAATAATCTATCACGCTAACGGTGGGAATGGTCCCGCCGTGTCTGGGTAAAACCCGGCCATCACTAAGTCTCTGGCAGTTTGATTTGCCGGTGGCGGGGGGATGTTTGGTGTAGATCTATACGGGAGAGTTCGACTGGCGGTGTTGGGCCTGAGTTTGAGCCAACACCATAGATCAACCCAGTCCAATTAGGGAACAAAGCCGTATCGTACTAGTAACCTCGTACCCCGTAAGTCTGTGACATCCCACGAAAGACCAGGAATAATCCGTTCTGTCCGTCATCAGCACCTTTGAGACCGAATATGGGTTTTGCACAAATGAGGGTTCTGCTTTCATCGCAGTGACCGTAAGGAACGAAGATGAGAGCAAAACCGGCAAGCCAGAAGGCTCCCGCCGATCGGATAGTCAAGGGCATCCGCCGAGGAACGCCGACGCAGCATACCGCCGAGGACAAAATCCGGATCGTATTGTGTGCGTCGTCGTAACTTTTGGAGCACCTGGGGCAGTGATTCAGCGGAGAAATTGGCCCATCAGGCTGGCTGATATTTTGCGGCTATTTTGCGTTATAGAAAGCGCCGGTGGCCCGGTAGCCAGACCCGTGCCGCATCAAACAGACCGTTGGTCAGCCCTGCATGAAAGCCGAAGAAGCCCATCAGCAAGAACATCGAGACGAAGCTTAACTGCCACGCCGCGGCAAAAGAGTAAGGTACAACGCCCAGGATACCCCAGGCGGCCTTTTCCCCATCCCCTCATCATCGCCAATCCCGTTAGGATTACCTTCCGAGCGGTTCTACGTCAGAGTTTATCTCGCCGGGCGCACCCATATGGGGAATCAAGGTTAAATAGGAGGTTGACTGAAAAACGCTCCATTAGGCGTTTTTTTGTGCCAATACAAACATGCCATCAAAACTGCCGCCATTGCTAGACTCAGGCTTATCCGTAGTTGGAGAGATCGCTCGTCGGTGTTCAATCTTCTGGAGCAAATGAATCATTGAGACTTAGGTGTTGGGCTGGGCGTGATGAAGACGCGATAGAGCGGACCCTATGGTGGTGGTCCGTTGGTCGGTTTGGGAGAGGATCGTCAAAGCGTTAGGGGGGGGGGTCACAATGATGGAACCTGAAGACATTGCCATAATGATCGCCGGCGATGACCGGATCCGTGCACCGGCGCCGCTCGGATTGGTCGAAGCGACGCTCCGATTGCCTAACTCGATGGCTCCCATTGCGTTGGTGTCTCAGTATACAGACCTCAGTTTTCACAAAAACCTCTGACGATGTGGATCGGCATCGAATGCCCATAGCGGATGAAGGTTCGATGCCCTAAATCAGAGCCATTCAGTGACTGAATTCAATGTAATCAGTAGCTTAGCATGTCCTGCGTTAAGGTCAAGTTTCAAAACCTTACCCGCAACCTTACCTGAACGGGTTAAAGCCGAAATCTGGGTTCATGCACCACGGATCACGGGCCAAGTGACTTCATCTTTAGGGCGAAGCGAACTGCTGCATCCACTTCCGCTTAACAGCCAGTCCGTACCCCTTCCCATAACCTTGTCCAACACCAACCGTCGTCCAACCACCAATGGCATCAGCTATGTCCGGGGGGCATTCAACGGCTCGCAGCCGGTCCCGGAGGCTGTGTCTGAATGAATGTATTACGCAGTCCTCCGATACTCGTGGCCGTAACCATTTGTTTAAGGTCGTGCTGGCAGAATTAGCCTTACAAAGTGCTTGTGAACAATATTTTGGAAACGCGAACTGGCCCGGCTGCTCCATTATCCGTTTGGCCGCCCATAGCGCTGCTCCAACTAATGGAACGTCCCGATTGCTTGAAGAGGTTTTCAACCTCCGCCACGGATGTTCACGAATAACTAGATGGGGGACTGCGTCGGTTAATTTGATATCGGAGCACAATAGGCCGCAGGCTTCGGCCAGGCGTACTCCAGTATCGCTAATTAGAGCTATCAACCAACGCGGCTCATCATCCGCTGACCTGCATTCGTTTTGAATTTTTTGAATTTCGCCAGAAGGTATCGGGGGACGCGAGCGTTTATCGAGATCTTTTGGAATGAATACGCCGTTGAAAATATTTGGCCTGGAAAGACCACGCTCCTTAATAACCAAGTTTAGAATTGCCCGGACGGAAGCGATGACTCGCTTCACAGAGGAAGCTGACATTCCGCGCTCCAGAAGGTAATCGCGAAATTGGCCGGCGTCGCCAGGCATCAAGCCATCGACGCTGTTATGGCCGAGACAGTCTTTGAGATACCGAATGCTTCGCTCCGATCCTTCAAAAAACAGCTTGGTTTTCCCAACACCTTTCAACCGGTGATACAGTTCTAATACCTCGTCGAATGTGAGTTTTGATGCTTGCCGCGCTGTTCCTTCCTCGATGACAGAAAGGCCCAACTCTCGCGAATAAATCAATTCCATTCGCAAGCTGTCCCAATAGCGCTCCAGCCTGTCTGAAAGCGCCGCCGCGGATTTACGTGCCCTGGATTCGGATTTGGTTCGCAGCGAAACTTCCACTTTCCGCTTATCGAAGCGGTGCTGTAGGTCGCTGGGGACTGCGCGAGAGAAGTAAAACATCTCGCCACGTTTATAAAAATATACCGGAGACCTTACCCACACCATGACTAACCAAACTCCCTTCATCAAACAAATATTGTTTGAATTCAGTCACTTGTCCCGTAATCCGTGGTGCATGAACCTAGATAATGGTTCCTAGCGGATGAGGCGGCTTAACGACTAAGTGGCTGGTTGCAATTTCGCCGTCACCGTGGATGCTCTCCAGGCAAGAAAGTAACTGGCACCAGCGACCCCAGCTGCATCGGCCTGCTCGACGCTAGGTGCGACTTGACACATTTCGCCAGGGCCGAATATTTCGTGCCGGCCACCATCGTCCACAGATATTAAGCCTTCTGTCACGAAAACGTGGCCACCTCTTGCCATCCGCCTAACCATTCGCCAATATCCGCCGTACTAGAACTCACACCCGCATGCGGGGGAGCTGGGTAGCGCCAGCTGAGAGGTCTCGACCAACGAAGAGACGACCCCACGAACCTGATCCGGTTAGCACCGGCGTAGGAAGACGTGCTTCATGACCGATCTGGCGACCATTGCGCCAGGGTCAGTGCCGGGCCTCATCATTGAGGCGTCGCATCTGGCCTATGATGGAATTCCGCTATTCCAAGACCTGACGCTAGAGCTGCGTGCTGGCCAATGGACCGGTCTGCTCGGCCCCAGTGGCGTCGGCAAATCCACGCTCATGCGCATTGCGGCGGGACTGGATGCAGGTAAGGGCACCTACCAAGCCACACTCAGCAATGGCGCGCCGCTGAAAAATTCAATTGCACTGATGGCCCAGCGAGACGCGCTGCTGCCCTGGCTCTCGGTCCTTGACAATGCCTGCCTCGGCGCACGCCTGCGCGAGGAGCCGATTACAGAACGCAAGGATCAAGCCGCAGCGTTGCTAACGCAAGTCGGCCTCGCCGACTATCTGGATGCTGCGCCTGTAACGCTCTCCGGCGGCATGCGCCAGCGGGTGGCACTGATCCGCACGCTGATGGAAGACCGCCCCATCGTGCTGTTGGACGAGCCCTTTGCCGCGCTCGACGCCCTAAACCGGCACAAGATGCAGGACCTTTCATCTAAAATGCTGGAAGGCCGCACCGTCCTGGCCATTACCCATGATCCGCTGGAGGCACTACGCCTCTGCCACCGCATCGTCATTGCCGAGGGCAAGCCCGCCCGCCTGCGCGACGAGCTCGTGCCCAGCGCCCTAACACCGCGCGCACCCAACGAGCCCGAAGTCGCGGCCCGTCATGGCGAGTTGCTCAAATACTTGTTGCAGGCCGGGTGATGCGATGGTTGCGGCCTTTAATCATCGCAGCAGTGTTGCTGCTGCTATGGCAAATCGTGGTCTGGGTCACGCAAGTGCAGCCCTTCATCTTGCCGGGCCCGGTCTCCGTGCTGATAACGCTGGTGACCCGGGTCGACGTGATCCTCAGCCATGCCTGGATCACCGGTTTGGAAGTCATTCTCGGCTTGGCCCTGGGTACAATATTGGGTGTCGTGACGGCGCTACTGATGGCCGGGATCAAGGGAGCCACCCGCTGGCTTATGCCCGTGCTGGTGGCCAGCCAGGCCATCCCCGTGTTCGCCATCGCGCCACTGCTGGTGTTGTGGCTGGACTATGGCATGACCAGCAAGGTCGCGATGGCAACGCTGATCATCTACTTCCCGGTCACCGCCGCCTTCTTCGACGGATTACGCCGGACCGAGCCCGAATGGTTGGCCCTGGCCGAGACCATGGGTGCGTCCCGCCTCTCCATCCTGCGCCACATCCGCATGCCCGCCGCCATGCCCAGCTTCGCCAGCGGCCTGCGGGTCGCGGCCTCGGTCGCGCCGATTGGGGCCGTGGTCGGCGAGTGGGTCGGCTCGGAAGGAGGGCTTGGCTATCTAATGCTGCACGCCAACGCACGCATGCAAATCGATCTGATGTTCGCCGCCCTGTTCGTGCTGACGCTCGGCTCGGTGACTCTGTACTTCACCCTGGATTGGGCCCTGAAGCGGCTCATTCCGTGGCAACCAGAAACACTTAAATAAGGTAATATCTATGATCCGGTCGCTGATGGTTAAAAGGTTCACGAAAGGCGCGCTTGCAGGCGCTCTGTCTCTTGCAGCCGTCACCGCACAAGCGGCAGAGCTCAAGGTCATGCTGGATTGGTACGTCAATCCGGACCACGGCCCGTTGTATGTCGCCCAAGAGCGTGGCTATTTCAAAGATGCCGGGCTTGAGGTCACCCTCCAGCCGCCCGCCAACCCGAACGACCCACCAAAGCTGGTAGCTGCGGGCAAGTATGACCTAGCCGTCAGCTATCAACCACAATTGCACTTGCAGGTGAATGAAGGCCTTCCGCTGGTCCGCATCGCAACCCTCGTGGCAACGCCACTTAACACCATCGTAGTGTTGAAGGACTCGCCTATCAAAACCATCGCTGACCTGAAGGGCAAGCGCATCGGCTTCTCCGTCGGCGGCCTGGAAGACGCACTGCTGGGCTCGGTACTGGGCAAACATGGCCTAACCATGAAGGACGTGACGCTGGTCAACGTGAACTGGTCGCTCTCGCCCAGCCTGATCGCGGGCAAGGTAGATGCAGTCATCGGCGCTTACCGCAATTTTGAGCTAAACCAGATGGACATTGTCGGCCACCCTGGCCGCGCCTTCTATCTGGAGGAAGAGGGCGTACCCGCCTATGACGAGCTGATTATTATCGCGCACAAAGACAATCTCTCCGACCCTCGCTTCAAGGCCTTCAACGGTGCAATTGAGCGTGGCGTACAATACATGGTCAACCACCCGGACGATGCCTGGAAGCTATTCCTGAAGGGTAACAAAGATCTGGACGACGAGCTCAACCGCCGTGCCTGGCGTGACACACTGCCCAGGTTCGCCCTGCGCCCCGCCGCCCTGGATGTTGGCCGCTATGAGCGCTTCGCCCAATTCCTGGCCGAGCAGCAGTTGATCAAGAGCCCGCCCGCGGTGGAAACTTATGCGGTTGATTTAGGGCGGTAATCACGCGAACCAGTACCGGGTAGAAATTGACACTGCTGCCCAGCGGCAAGAGGTAGGCTTTCTAGCCAAAACACGCAGCAATAAGCATCTCTGCGCTTAGCGCGGCAGCAAAGCTTCGCCGTCATCGTGCAGCCACAAGTTCGCCTCACCGATTTTCCCTGTGTATACACCGATGGTAATAGTGTGCGTCTCACGCCCGCCGCGGTCGCGCACTCGATTAGATTGATCAACATTTGGCGCAAGCCACGTTTTTCATCCCAGACCTCAACATCGGCTTCAGAGCACGCCGCCAGCTTCAGGTTCTGCTCAGCCCCATGAGGTCGCCGCCGTGGGCGTGATGGGCGACCAGCGCACGTACGATTATGCCTGCAGCCGCAGCGGACCCGCGCCCGCCGCGCGTCCGACGGCTACGCCATCGACACCTCCCGATAACCCCCTGCCGAGGCTGCTTCACAGTGCTGACGGAACGCTGGGTGGCCGCCGCTGTAACGCATCACCCTGCGAACCTGTTTCCCCTCAAGGTTGCGGTTAATGCCGGTCATCCACGAGTCAACCTCGGTGAACAGCAGGCCCTCGTTAGTTTCGATGACGTGATCCGTCCAGACTTTGGCGCCCTCCGGGGTCACGTCAATGCGTGTCAGGCCACGGTCGCGCGCGTGGCAGATCAAAGCGTTGACCCAGTCAGAGGTGTATTCGACCGCGCGCGGGAAGTTACCGAGCCCGGCATGCGGGCCCATCACCATCATGAAATTGGGGAACCCGTCCACCAGGATGCCCAGGAACGTCACCGGCCCTTCCTGCCATTTTTCCTTGAGCGACACGCCGCCAGCCCCTCGGATGTCGATGCGATCGAAGGCGCCAGTGATCGCGTCGAAGCCGGTCGCGTAGATGATTATATCGAATTCACAATCGGCATCGGAGGTCCGGATGCCGTCCGGCGTGATGCACTCGATTGGCATTTCATTGAGGTCGACGAGTTTGACGTTCGGCTGGTTGTAAACCTCGAAATAGCCGCTTTCGAGCGGCACGCGCCGCGTGCCAAAACCATGATTTTTGGGAATGAGCTTTTCCGCGATGGCCGGGTCATTGACGCGCTCACGAATCTTGCGCGCGAGGTAATCTGACATCAGCTTGTTGGCCTCGCGATCCACCAGGACATCCCGGAAATTGCCCATCCAGATGCCGAAACCTGGTTCGCCATAGCGCTTTTCCCAAAACGCTTCCCGTTCCGCCTCGGTGACCTCAAACACTGAACGAGGGTCGGTGGCATGGATGAAGCAGCCGACGGTTTCCTGGCAGCGCGCAAAAATGTCGGTGTAATTCTCTCGGATCTTCTGCATCTCCTCGGGCGTGACCCTGGAATTGTGCAAAGGTGCCGACCACTGCGCGGTACGCTGGAACACGGTCAGGTGGCCGGCGGTCTTCGCCACTTCCGTGATGGTCTGTATCGCGGTCGCGCCGGTGCCAATGATCCCGACCCGCTTGCCGGCAAAATCGACGCCTTCCTTAGGCCAGCCATGGGTGTGGCAGGACTGGCCCTTAAACGAGGCGACGCCGGGTACATTCGGCATGGTCGGTGCCGAGAGGATGCCCACCGCGGTGATCAACAGCCGCGCCGTGTGGTGAACGCCATTGTTCTGCGTGACCTTCCAGCTTCTACTGTCTTCCTGATAATGCGCGGCGGTGACGAGGGTGTTGAACTGGATGTCGCGCCGCAGGTCGAACTTGTCGGCGACGTAATTCAGGTACCGCTCATTTTCCAGCTGGCCAGCGAAATGTTCTTCCCAGTCCCACTCGTCGAGTAGTTCCTGGGAGAAGGAGTAACCATAGGTCCAGCTCTCGGAGTCAAAGCGCGCGCCAGGATAGCGGTTCCAGTACCAGGTGCCACCCACGCCCGAGCCGGCCTCGAACACCCGCACTGTCATGCCAAGTTCGCGCAGCCGATAGAGCTGATAGAGGCCCGACACGCCCGCGCCGATGACGATCGCGTCAAAATCAGGGGTGATCTTCACCTCCGGCTGACGCACGGCTTCCGTCACAACATTCATCTCAGATCTTCCCAATGGTGCCCTTGCTGCCCACCGGCTGGAGTGAGTGTCACAAAGCCCCTGCCCATTGAGCCGCAATCTACCGGATGAACCACCAACCCGATGATACCTGGAATAATCTAGGCGCCGCCCCCCGCCTTTGCAATCACGGGCGCCCTATGCTCGAGGAGGGACTGTTGTGAGGAGCCTAGATTATTGGCTATCCTCTTTTTTCGCGGGCGGGCATGCCGCACCTGAGGAAAGTGCCGGTCAAACGCTCCCCCAACCCGGGGGCACCGAAGCCGCTCAGCCACTGGCGGTTCTGATGGCGAATGTTCCCGACGCGCTTAATGTGGAATGTGGGCGGCACTAACATCGGTGAACTTGCCCGCTGGGACCTCGAGAAGATGGGCTATGACAGCGCTTATACCCTATTGAACGCCGTCAATTATGGTGCCCCGCAGATACGCGAGCGGATGTTCCTCCTTGGGTGCCGGCGCGAACTGCGCGTGAAAGACCAGTTTCCGCATCCAACCCACGTGCTGCGCACTATGCCGGTGGGATACCGTGTCATTCATGCCGTAGCGCCCCATAGTTTGCGCTCACCAGATCTGTTCGAACCGCATGGCTACATGGTCCCCCCCATCCATCAGGAAGATATGAACCCCGCCGTGACGGCACACGAGGCGTTGGGCGATCTACCGTCGATCCGACCACTTGAATTACAGATCAACGGACACCGCTTGCCGTTCAGGCCAAGCCTCGGGGACCTAATGGACTACCGCGAGGACGTTCAACCCAGTGCCTATGCTCGAACCATGCGGGATTGGCCTGCATTCGAGGCCCTACCGGGCGCAACCGGAAATGCGACACGCCGATTGCCACGGGACTTTGCAATTTTCGCCGAAATGCGGGAAGACGACCGCTACAGACAGGCGGTCAGCATCGCCGAACGGATCCTCCAGCGAAAATTCGAGGCGTTGCAGGTTTCCGACATGGGACAAGATGAAATTCAAAAACTTACCAAAGAGACGGTGCCCCCTTATCCACGGGATAAATTTCCGGACAAATGGCGCAAGCTGAGCGCCTCCCGCCCGTCCCACACTCTTACCGCGCATCTGGGAAAGGATGGATACAGCCACATTCATTTTGATGATCGTGAAGCCCGCACTCTGACGGTTCGAGAGGCAGCACGGCTCCAGTCCTTCCCCGATGGTTTCGTCTTCACATGTTCGATGAACCAGGCGTTTCGCCAGATCGGCAATTCGGTGCCGCCGCTGATGGCTAAGGCACTTGCGATTAAGGTTAGAGACGCCGTGACAGTGGCCGCCGGGAACCGCCCTGACTTGGTGAGCACAAGTGAAAGTGGCAAACGCCAACGGGCAGCCTGACCCTATTTATAGTCGGCCGGCCCTCTGCTGAAGCATTTCATTTTTCTGTCTCAGTAGCGCTATCTCGAAACCAAGTCGCGAATGAAAAACAAGCTCAGCAACGTTTTGCGATTGAATCAAAATCAATGGCGGCACGGACCCACTTGGTAAAAAAAATGATAAGAGGATCTTAACCGAACGAGTTAGCGCCATGGAGGCGGCAGAAAGAATATCGGATATAGGATTTTTTTACTTCCATATTAGAAATATCGCTTTAGTATTAACTCGTGCCCTGTGACGCTGTCATTCCGAAAGGATAATCCCAAAACGTCTACAAGGTGACGCGCGATTACGTCTTATAAGAGAACTGAAGTTGAAATGGAGATGGTCTAATGGAGGATATTCGGCGTTGGTTAACACAAATTCTCGACTTGACCTTATGGCTGGTTGCGATGTTGACCTTGTTGCACGTGCTGTTCGGCGAAAACTTTGTCAGTTTTTTCGGTATAGACGTGGTCGGCAATATTGGTGATCTGGCCCAGAAATTTGGAAATGCGGGGCTGGTCGGCATAGTAGCCGCGGGATTGGCAGCATACTTAATCACGCGAAGGAGATGAAACAGTCAAACGGAGTTTAAGCTGACGGCAAATACTAAAAGAGCATTACCGTCGCATACAGACGGTAATAAAATTTATGATTGCCTAAACTGGGAAACAACCGGCTAAGGCAGTTTAACATGAAGCGTAAAGTAGTCTAACGCGAAGAATAAGAGGCAGAAGACTTCAAACAACCTGGAGAGTGGAAAATGATGGATAATATTGGAAAGTGGCTCCGGAGCATTACCGAGACTGCAATGATCGTGGTTGGTCTCGGAGTTGTATTGCAAATCCTATTTCCGCAGGCGTTGGTCTTTATCAATGCAGACGTATCAGGAAATTTGATTGGGCTCATCAATCAGTTTTCCGGAGCTGGCCTTATAGGTCTGGTTGCGGCAGCTATAGTTTATACCGTAATCCAGAAAAAATAAAAATTAGGCGGAGTTCCTCCGTTCTAGCGCCCACAATTGCCTTATTAGGGCGTTTTGAAGGAGGAATTCTAAGTTGCCGATGAAGCGCCGTGGGCCTGAACCTTGGTTTAACAACCGAACCTTGGGGAAGGCCCACGTTTCATACGTGGTCGACCCCCGAGATAGCTTTGAGACACTAACGCTTTTCTCCGTCGTCGGCTGCGTCGCCTTTTCCGTGTCGGCGCCGTTCATCTAGTGCGCGGCAGACCACAGAATCTGGATCTGGCTGCTTATGCTGGGAGGGGCCGGCGTCATCTGCCACTACCTCTTGTCCACGGCTTTCCCAAATACGCCTGCATCCTCGCCCTGCAGCCCTTTGCCTACATAGTGTCCGTCTCAGCGGCCGTGATGGGGCTGGCCGTCTTCTACATTCCGCCCCCGCCGACCGCCGCAGAGGCGCCATCGTCCTTCAATATTACATAGAACGAACCATGCTAACCAAGGCCAGAGCCCGTGAGAGCACTCCTCCCACAATTCCTTGATTTATTTTGCAAACCAACCGGCCGAGCGATTTCACGCTGTCCACGCTCTACGCCATACAGCGGTTCACCACGATGGCGGATGGAGACTGACCCTTGCGAGTTTGGCGGCACCAGTCATCGCGGTACAGGGACCGGTCGCAGCCCATCAGTGAGGTGGAACGTTTTCCGGAACAGGGCCCTCGATACTGCCACTTCGGCCCATTGGAAGGTCGCATATCGGCTATAGCTGACTACCTTAGCGCCAATCTTGACCAGCTTCTCCCGTAGCGTCATCAGCGACCATGGATGATGCATCCGGCGCTTTCTGATCTCCCAAGTGAACATCGGACCGAGCCGGTTCGACTAAAACCCACCGGTTTCGTGGCTGATATCGATGCCACGCTCGAACAGAAGACCTTTGACCTGACGGAGCGACAGCGGATAGCGGACGTGCACCATCACAGCCAAGCGGATGATCTCGGGTGAACTGTTGAAATGTCAGAAGAAATTTCGCATCCAACGAAGCTACGAGCAACCGGCTTTAACCTGCAAGTCAGTTTGGTCTGGCAAAGCTGAACCGGAAGGTAGACACACATCGGTTTGCCAAGCTTGCCAGACGTATTGCAATCACGGGACAAGGCTGGTTTCTGACCTCAATTCGAATAAAGTTATATTTTTTTTGCGCTTGGGCATACCTGATACCTAAATCAATTTCGAAAATTTGGAGAACGAGTCATGAATTATCAATCTGATTTAGGTGGACAAGTGGCGGTCATCAGCGGCGCCGGGCGGGGGATCGGACGGGCCATAGCCCTTGCCTATGGTCGGGCCGGCATGCGGGTAGTCTGTGCCGCACGGAATCGAGATCAAATCGAGCAAACAGCAACCATCATCAAGCTCGAAGGGGGTGAAGCCTTCGCCCAAGTCTGCGACGTGACAAAAGCGGACCAAGTGGACACACTGCTCGCCAATGCTGTGCAAGCCTATGGTGGTGTCGATCTAGTTCTCGTGAATGCGGGTACGGCGGGTGAACGCAGGGCGATCCAGGCGAGCGACATTGACGATTGGCGGGGCACCGTGGAGCTAAACCTAATCGCTGCCTATATCCAAAGCCGCGCGGCGATTCCCCATCTTCGGACCCAAGGGGGCGGCAAGATTCTTTTTATGGGCTCTGGTGTAGGTCGAAACGCGATGCCGGAAACCAGTTCTTATGCGTGCAGCAAGGCGGGGGTTGCGATGTTGTGCCGTGTACTCGCTCGTGAGTTACGGGAGAACAACATAGCCGTAAATGAGATCATTCCCGGTCCGGTCCGAACGGAGATGACAGGTGTGCCGCAAGAATGTGAAGTGGACGATACGAAGGGCTCCGCAATTCTTAGCGTGCCTGGAGAATGGATCAAAAATCCTCCCGATGTCGCGCCGCTGGCGTTATTTCTCGCTAGCTTGCCTAACAATGGACCATCCGGACAGTCCTATAGTCTAACGGGTCGCGATCTTGGCCGAATTTAGAGGGCCTTTATTATATTCAATGTGCCGCCGCGCCGTTATTCTCACTGCCGACCTCAAGAATTGGACCCGACGTGCGGGGGGCCGCCCTGGAAAGGTAATACAATTGCGGATGCGGCGGCTTAGTCACTAAAGCCGGCTCCGCCGGGAGGCACTCGACGGTGCCGCGGTCCAAGCGGACCGTAGACAAGCTTTTACGCCTCACCTAATGAATCACGAAAGGCGATAGCTTCTTGCTCAACTCGAACCGCGTCCATCACAGGCACAACTGGGCGCGCTTGGAACTCAAAAGCAGGCCATGTCGAGCAAAATTTATGAACTTCAAGCGGATCATCGCAATCCACCATCATAGGGCATCACCGCGTGCATGGTGCAGCGGTTGTCCCACATCAGCACATCATCCTTTTGCCATTGATGGCGATAAACGAAGCGGTTCTCCATGGCGTGGGCGATCAGAGCATCTAGCAGCGCCCGGCTTTCGGCCTCGGCCATCCCCTCTACCCGGGCTGGATGGCGCAAAGACGAACATGCGGCGAGGTCACGGCTAAGCGCCTTTGTAGCCGCCGTTCAAGCAGTCCTGGACCCATTCAAAGACATTGCCATGCACGTCATGCAGACCGGGCTGGTTTGCGTTGTAGTTTCCCGCCAGGCCCAGTAAAAGTCCAACTATCTAAATCCGCGTAAAACTCATGACATACAATACTGAGCGTGACCGTCACCCTCACAATTAACCAGCCCCTCCAACTACGTTCCCTCTCCATCGATTTAGGTTCCCATCCAGCATAGAGCGTCACCGGCGCCATACGACCCTGTTGCCGCGAAAAACGCCTATATAACCAAACCGCTTATTGGCAGTACGTTTTCAGGAAAGGATAGCCAAATGGAAATCACGGTAAATTTTTTAGACAACCTTCGGCTTGAGGCTAAGTTTGATGATTTTACGATAACGACCGATCAGCCTATTCGGTATAAGGGCAATGGAACCGCGCCAAGTCCTTTTGATTATTTTTTAGCCTCTTCCGCCCTCTGCGCCGCGTATTTCGTAAGAGTGTATTGTCTGTCGCGTGATATCCCAACAGATGATATTATAGTTTCACAAAATAATATTATTGACCCAGAAAATAGATACAATCAAACTTTTCAAATTCAAGTCGAATTGCCGCCCAGTATTTCGGAACGTGACAGGGTGGGTATTTTAAGGTCGGCTGATCGCTGCACTGTAAAAAAAGTTATCCAGCAAACCCCTGAATTCAAAATTGACCTTGTGGAAGGCTTAAATGATGCGCCATTTCTTCAAGCGTATGAGGTCGACGGAACCACGATAATTTTGGGAAAAGATCTCCCCGTGGAGAAAACAATTTCTAATATGGCGGCTATACTATCTGATGTTGGAATTAACATTGAAATTGCATCATGGCGTAATATTGTACCAAATGTATGGTCGCTTCATATCCGCGAGGCGGCGTCTCCTATGTGTTACACCAACGGGAAAGGAGCGACGAAGGAAAGTGCACTCTGTTCGGCTTTAGGTGAATATATTGAACGGATGAGTTGTAATTTCTTCTATAATGATTATTATTTTGGTGAAGAAATCGCGAATAGCGCATTCGTACATCACCCCAATGAAAAATGGTTTAAAGCAGGCGCGAATGATGCATTGCCAGAGGGGCTGATGGATCAAAGATGCCTGCAACTTTACAATCCAGATGGTGAATTAAGGGCGTCGCATTTAATTGATACAAATTCGGGGCTTGCAGAACGTGGGATTTGCACCTTGCCCTTTACGCGCAGTTCAGATCAGAAAACGGTCTATTTTCCGTCGAACTTGATCGAAAATCTGTATGTTAGCAATGGTATGAGTGCAGGCAATAATTTGTATGAAGCAAAGGTACAGTGCCTATCTGAAATATTTGAACGCGCAATCAAGCGACAAATTATCGAAGAAGAGATCATTCTTCCCGACGTGCCCAAAGAAATTCTAGCAAAATACCCCAGTATTTTGGCAGGCATAGAGGAACTCGAAAATAAAGGCTTCCCCATTGTGGTTAAAGATGCGTCTTTGGGGGGTAAGTTCCCTGTCATGTGTGTGACCTTAATGAATCCGAAAACAGGCGGTGTTTTTGCGTCCTTCGGTGCGCATCCAAGTTTTGAAGTGGCGATGGAACGTTCCCTCACTGAATTATTACAGGGGCGCAGTTTTGAAGGCTTAAATGACGTACCACCCCCAACTTTCAATAACCATGCGGTGACCGAGCCGAATAATTTTGTTGAGCATTTTATTGATTCAACTGGCGTGATATCATGGAAGTTTTTTAGCGCGAAACATGATTATGAGTTTTGCGATTGGGATTTTAGTGGCACGACGGAGAAAGAAAATGAACGTCTGATGAATATCCTCGCAGGCCTTGGAAAAGAGGTTTATGTCGCGAATTATGAAGACTTTGGCGCTACTGCTTGCAGGATACTAGTTCCAGGCTATTCAGAAATTTACCCGCCAGAGGATTTGATTTGGGATAATACCAATAAAGCACTGATGTTCAGGGAAGATATTTTAAACATTCATTCATTAACGGATGAAAAACTTAAACTTTTGCTTGAACGTTTCGAAGAGTCTCAGTTGGATAATTATACTGTAATATCAAATTTGATAGGAATCGAATTTGATGAAAACACGGTTTGGGGCAGATTGGATATTGGTGAGCTAAAGATAATGGTTTATTTGATACTAAAACAATATGAAGAGGCTAAAGAGATCATCAGCGACTTCTTAACTTTTAATGATAACACAGCGGAACGCGTTTTATTTTATCAGGCATTGGGTGCGGTGCTTGATATTACAATTGATGATGAATTGGATATCGATGATTATGTAGCAAATCTCAACCGAATGTACGGCTCTGAAGTTATGGAAAATGTGGTGGAGTCGGTAATGGGGGACGTTAAATTTTCCGGCTTAACAAAGACGAGTATGAAGCTAGAGGGATTAAATAAGCATCGGAAATTGATTGAAAGCTATAAAAAACTACATAGGGCGCGAGAATTGCAACTGAACTGATTCCAAGCACTTCAACGTATTTCTGCGTCAGTCGCAATCCTTATAGCCAGACGGCACGCAGCGTTTAGCCCACTTCTGCGTTTTTACGATGCAATATCGGCGGCCAAGGCCGCCAACTGACTGACCGTCCCACGATCAATACCAAACCGCCGGACCCGCTTCCCGCTGGCTCAGACCTTGGCCCAAAACCGCCAAACGAAATCGCCCATATAAATCCACACCGAACATCCCCCACCTCCGGCAAATCAAACTGTCAAAGACTCAAACATGGCCGAGTTTTACCCCGACACGGCGGGACCATTCCCTTCGTTATCGTAGCCGATTATTAATCCGTTAATTACAGATAGAGCCCCTTCGCCCTTAGGATTTCAAGCGACCGCACCACCTACTGCATTTTCTTAACAGTGCTCAGCGAGCATCCTGACGTATTGACATATTTTACTGGGGAAGTGCCGGAAGCAGGTCTACATATACCCCCTATGGGGCATGACGACCGCGTCCCCCTTCTGAAGAGATACGATATCTCTGTCATACTCCGGCCACAGACAGATGGTCTAACGAGGCCAATCTGGGAATAAACCCAGCGATTATACTGTCAGCAAGGTATTGGTTCTGTGGAGAACTTTGGTGGGTGCAGTAGGACTCGAACCTACGGCTCGCTGATTAAGAATCAGCTGCATTAATTCAGATATATAAATTGTGCGGAATTCCACAACGCCGGAGAGAGAATGCCGGATGTACACCATCATCGTCAGTCGTATGATATCGGGAAACAAATCGGAATAGTGGAACAGATTATTCATCCGCGAAGGCTACGAACCGACCTTCTCCATATCAACCCAGTTTGCTTTGACAGTACCATCAAGCCACTTGAATTCTTGACGCAAGGATTTAGTTTCATGTGGTCGCAAACCCACGCATACGAACTTGGATTGGCCGGGTTGATGTTAGGAGGAAAGGATAGATTATGCTGACGTTACTCTCCCCTGCAAAAAAGATGGATATGGCCCCCGCCGAAACGGATGTCCAGGTCACACAGCCTCGCTTGCTCGATGATACGAACAAGCTTGCGATCGTCGCCAAAACCCAGACAGCGGAAGATCTGAAACGCCTGATGCACATTAGCGACAATCTCGCCACTATGAATTTCGAGCGGTTTCGGGCCTTCAATCTCGACAATAGGAGCAATTCCGCCAAGCCTGCGGGGCTCGCCTTTGACGGCGACGTCTATTGGGGGCTGGCGGCTGACAGCCTCTCCAAGGACACGCTCTCCTACGCGCAGGATCATTTACGCATCCTCTCAGGCCTTTATGGCGTTTTACGTCCGATGGATGCGATCCAGCCTTATCGCCTTGAGATGGGTACTAAAATAGCGAATAGCCGAGGGAAATCCCTCTACGATTTCTGGGGCGCACGCATTGCTAATCGACTGAATATGGATCTTACCAATCATGCCGACACAACCGTGGTCAATCTCGCCTCAAACGAATATTTTAAGGCGGTGGACACCAAAGCGCTTGGACGGACGGTGATTGGGGCGAAGTTCCTGAACGTGAAGGATGGTGAAGCCCGCTCCCTCATGTATTACGCCAAGCATGCACGCGGTGCCATGGCACGTTGGATCATGGAAAACCGTGTGGACCGAGCTGATGGCTTGAAAGATTTTAATGCCGGTGGCTACACTCTCGACGCGATCGCCTCAACGGACAATGAGCTCGTCTTTTCCCGACCTCAACCCCCTAAGAAAGGGTGAGATAAGCAAGACTTGAGATTACACGGCATGTCCGCAAGCCTGTAGGGCCCATTTCCATCCCTCTTTTTATTGATAGTCGTTTTGGGCGCGGATCGGGAGTGACTAGGCATTTAAGGTGGTGCACAGGGATTTTCAATATGCTCCGCACCCGCCTTTAAGTTCTTCCCGCTTTTACAATGTTGAAAGGGTTTCGGCTTGTCAGACGCCAATCGCCGTCACGTTCCGCAACGGTGATGATTGCCTCAAAAGTTTGGATCAGTTCTCCGTTGGAATAGTAACGCGCCGCTTTCATCAAGAAGGTCACCTTGCTTTAAGAACGAACAATAATTTCGTGCGAGATTATTTTTACACTACTCCCAACCCATTCTGGGTTTGTTTTTTTCCAGCCCTCGTCGCGATGCTCGGGCACATCTTCTTCGGTGAGGTAGATGGGGGGAAGCCTTCCGGCATGCCTATTTGATGCATTGGTAAATGCACCGTGTCTCTAAATTGTTTTAGTTTTAAAGAACCAGCGGCATTGATCGCGTCAAGTAATGCCTCTTCCGGGGTAGCCGCCATTTACATAAAAGAAGTTACCAAGGGTGTCACGCGCAACCGCTTGCATGAGGACTATGGGCGACTAACCGCACCCGTCCGAGGCGAAATTAGCGTCGCGTCACCTGCCCGCAATCCGTTTCATCAGGTCGAGTGCCTGGGCGATGTACCGGCGACCAGCTTGCATATATATGGCGCCAACATAAAGGCACTCGAACGCAACCGTTGGGATGAGGATAGTGGGCTCTTCGTTGGCTTCCATAGTGGGACGGATTCGCGCCGCCGCCCGGAGCGGCATTACCTCACGCCGGCCGGCTTGGGCAGCGCTCTGGCATAAAAAGTCGTTGCCTCAAGCGAGCTTCCCCAAAATAAATCGGTAGACTACAGATGAAGATGATTCAAACCTCCTTGCGCTGGTCATCAGCGGTCGAGAACCTTTCTCCACAAAGCTGACTTTTGTTTGTCGCCCAATAAAATGGGCCCTATTGCACCAATTGGCTGCAGACCGCCACGTCTGGTTTCGGCGGGCCTAGGCGGGGATGGTACTTGAGAATTCAATCATTAAATTCGCTTTTGTTGAAATTTTCTCTAAGTTTGGGCAATTTAACTGAGGAGCGGTCTCTGGCCGATGCTTTACTATGAAATCCCAAAAACAAACTAAAGAAACATCAGCTTGCGTAATTCTATCACCCATTATCCATTCTCCTTTGACCATACTATCTATTGACTCTAACCCATCTTTTGTTTGCTCATACATTTTATCTACCCATGGGCGATAAACCTTATCAGCGGGGCGTTTCGCGTTTACGCCCTCCTCATAATAGCAAGAAACAGATTTCTCGACTGCACCCGCGGCAATGCCTATCAAGCTCAGCATTTGAGTGCGAGCAGCCCCTGTCGATGGTGTTAGAGCGCTATCTGGCCCAACTAACCTATCTAAATAATCTAAAATGGTTACGCTATCTACCAGTGCCATTCCATCATCTGTTTCTAATGCAGGAACTCTAGCTAATGGGTTAATTTTTTTTAATTTCTCAAGCTCTTCAGGAATATTAGCGCGTAAAGCAATGTGTTCATGCTTAAAATTATACAGCAATAAAGTAGTGCCAACACGTCGAGTATAAGGGGAACCAAAACCACCATAAAGTTTCATTTAGAATGATCCCTTAATTTATCTATGTTAATTACTACAAACGATATTTTGATCCAAATAGTAGGATCATATGCCGATACGCATCAAATCCTAGATGTAAGGATATTATTCTATCGTCAACTCTCCTCGATGCCAAGGGCGTCGGCGGCATTACCGTGACGAGCTTGGCCTTTGTTGTTGGCGTCTATGTGAACTCCCTGCCGCGCATATCCAGCCCGTCTCCAACCAAGGTCGCACGCGCGGTCCTAAGATGGGTGGTGATGAGTTCAGCTGTCTTTTCCGGGTCCCTGGATTTGATAGCTTCAACGATCTGTCGGTGCTGTGCGTGATACATCGCGATCGTCTTGGTGTTGAGTGTCTTTGCCTTCACCACGCTCCACTGGTCGTGTGCGCGGACCTCGTTGACCTGTTTGTAGATCCAGCTCATCAGCGCGTTTTTGGCGCAATCAACCAAGGTGGTGTGAAACTTCTCGTCCAAGGCAGAAAAGATCTTCTGATCCGTTGGCCCTTGCTCAAAGGCCGTCAAAATCTCTTCCAACCTTTGAATATCAAGTTTGGTTGCTTTAACCGCCGCGTGTCGGCCTATCTCCGGTTCCAGCGCGCGCCTCGTGTCGATCATTTCTATTGGGCTAGTGGCTTCAATGATTGAGTCGACTTCAACTGGATCGACATGAGTAACGTAGGTTCCGCTGCCGGCACGCCGAACAACCCAGCCGGATTCTTCCAAGCGCTTCAGAGCTTCTCGAATGGTTCCGCGCGCCGCGTCAAATCTTTCGGCCAGAGCACGTTCCGGTGGCAATCGGTCATTGTGAACGAAGATTCCAGCTTTAATGTCCTCACGGATCGCGTTGGCGATACCGGTTGAGCCTGTCCTTGTCGTGGTTCCCACCGAGCCGATCCCCGTTTCATAGGTGACGATAGTCACAGCTTCTCTATTATTGGTACAATAAATTAGACCAAATAGATAATTGTTCAAAAATCTGATTGATTATGGTTCGATTTTGGTCTCAAACTTCTTACAAGCGTTGATCCGTTGCCTGCCAACACCGTCGAGAAAAATTGTACCGGGACTATACTAACATGTCATTTCCAACATCAGCGGATTTTGTCGTCATAGGAGCTGGTATTCACGGCCTTTCGACAGCTTGGCACCTGGGCCAGAGACACGCGGCTCTTGGCCAAGAGGTTTCGATCATCGTCCTGGACAAGGACGGGATTGCATCTGGCGCCAGCGGTATAGCCTGCGGGGTGATACGGAACAACTACTTCCAGCCGGCGATGCGAGAATTGATGGCCCATTCCGTTGGAGTATGGGAAAGCGATCCTAAAGCCTTTTCATATCATTCTGTCGGCTATCTACAGATCAGCTGCGAGCCGATGCGCGACGACATCGCCTCGATCTTCGAGCAGCAGCGCGCCATTGGTTATGAGTCGGATTTCATTGAGGGCGCCAATGCGTCGACCTCGTATATGCGCGGAATCTTTGACGATTGGCAGGCCCAGGGTATCACGTCGGTGCTGCACGAAAAACGTGGCGGATT
>Ga0209089_10000738_pt1 | contig 29626 bp, 16 predicted proteins | sample ArcticOcean_MG_C_FD_187431 | JGI IMG/M metagenome (GOLD analysis project Ga0209089, IMG submission 187431) | Marine microbial communities from western Arctic Ocean - ArcticOcean_MG_CB2_150 (SPAdes) (version 2) | ecosystem: Environmental > Aquatic > Marine > Oceanic | place: Arctic Ocean: Canada... | reverse complement strand
TCCCTGGCAAGAATACTCCTGTAAAAACTAACTTTACAGTTGCATCTAGTTCTGCAGCTGGTGGATATTCTAAAGGTGGGGGTTTCGTAGATCCAAATGCAAAATATCCTACAGAGCTTTATCTAGACAAACCAGATACTAATTTACTAGCACAGGAATCTACTGATACTCACCCCTCAAGAGAAAAAAAAGATACTCTTGATGAAGGTTGGACAACTGCAACTGGTACTGCCGACCAACCAGCCTCTACTCAAATAAATGCCAAGTATCCTACTAATCATGTTTTTGAAACGGAGTCGGGTCACTATGTTGAATTCGATGATACTGCTGGAAATGAACGAATACACCTATACCACAAAATGGGTACGTTCATTGAGATTGATAGTTCTGGTAATGTAATCATCAAGACTGTAGGAAATGTTACTAACATTACTGCTGGGAATATGGACACTTATGTTAAGGGAAATTATAATCTTTCAGTAGGTGGTACTATGGGAGTATGGGTTAAAGACATGGTTACTGAAAAATTTGACGGAGGAAGAAAGACTACTATTACAGGAAATGATGAAGTTGCTATTACAGGAACTTTAACAGCAAAGGTTACTAAGGATGTAACTAACACTTATAGTGCTAACCTTACCACAACTATTACTGCACTTGGTTCTATCAAGGCTACTGGTGCAATGACTGTAGGTGGTTCCTCAATCAGTTTCAACTAATGCCAGCAAGACTCGCAAATGTCGGTACACATACTATAGCAGCTTTACCAGCTGCAGGGACTTTGACTAATGCTGGTGCAAAGACAGCTGGTGGTATGGAAAATATAGGTACTGCAACTAGTAGTACTTTTACTATGTCAGAAACGATGACTTGTATAGAAACGGTAAATTCTCCTATAACTAGTCCACCAGTAACAATTGTTTCTGATGGTTTGGAAACAGCTGCAGGGCCAATGATTTCGATTACTGATATATCAATACCAGCTTCATGGACTGTTCCTGCTACAAGTAAAAGTGAATCATTATCTGGTATTGGTACTGCTGCTAATAATACTAGTGCAGGAACATATACAATTTTTCCAGATGTGAAGATTACAATAGTTCAAGGTGCATCTACTGTATCTGCTGGTGTGGGTATTCAAACAACAACCGCAACAATAACTGGGCCGGTAACAGAATTAGATGATTGGGTAGTGCCTTGGACACCTACAGATAAACCCCCATTCTTTGATGGTTCGGATTTTGGATTGGCAAGAAGTTCTGGTTATGGAAATACACAAAAGGGTGGGCCGGGAATATTTTATATTACATTTACTCTGAAATTTTTCTTAGCCGCTTTCTCTGATGGGCCTTGGTCAGGCACACCAATAGAACTTGACTTTAAGATAGGTGTTATAAATAATTATGACAATGATAGGGAAAAATATATTACAGCTTATAGAGAAGCTTATAGTACCCTAACTAAAGTTCCAGAACTATCGGAGTGGCAAACATAATGGCAGGATCAATGGCAAGAGAAGGTGATCAAACAACTGGACATGGTTCATTTGCACCTTCAATATTTTTACCAGGCTCATCTTTGTGTCAGAAGGCAACCATTGAGGGCAAACCTATGTTGACTATAGATGCAAAGTGTGCGCCTCATGGTTCACCATCTCCATCTACACCTGTAATTGGAACGATTATTGAAGGCTCTCCAACATCCTTAGTAACTTGTGATGATGGTGTTAAAAGAAAAGTCGCAAGGATAGGAGACTCATTAGATTGCGGTTGCAAGATAGTGGGTGGAGCAAAGACAGTAGGTGCTGGAGCAAATGCATAATAAACAATTAATCATTAATAAGGTGATATGACAGAAACAGAAACAGACATGAAAATAGAAGATCAAAAAAAATCAATCGAAGCACGAAAGAAATTAAACTTTTGGGCTAGACTTGTATTGAGTCTAGTAATATTCGGTGCATTTTTTATATTATTGTATTTACTATTCTTTGCACAAGTCGGAGAGACATATCGAGATATTGTAAATATTTTGGTTGGTACATATGTGGCCATCCTAACTAAGACAGCTGACTACTGGTTCAAAGATAAGGATGATCCTGAACATAAGGAATCAGAAGCACTTAACACTAACGGAACAGCAACACTATAATGGCATGGGATGCATCAAGACAGAATGAGAAAAGATCAAGTCGAGTCTACAAAGATTTGAACTTGAACTTTTCAGCAAATCCAGTTACAGGAGATGTAACTACTGTTACTGATGTAATTGCTGTTAAAAGGTCTGTTCGTAATTTGTTACTTACAAACCATTATGACAAACCGTTCCATCCAGAGATTGGGTCTAATGTACCAGCTTTACTTTTTGAGAATTTTGGGCCTATAACTGGAAATCAATTATCCAGAGCGATAGAAGAAATGATTGGTAACTTTGAACCTAGAGCTAGGGTAACTGCTGTAGAGTGCAGTCCTGTATCAGAATCAAATTCTTATAATATTGTAATTAACTTTTATGTTGAAAATCTCCCAGCAGAACTCCAAACATTTCAAACACTTTTAGAAGCGGTACGATAATATGGCTACAAATTCAAAAGGAAGAATAGAGATTACCGATTTAGATTTTGATTCGGTTAAAGATAATTTCAAATCTTTTCTTTCACAACAAACACAATTCACAGATTACAATTTTGAAGGGTCTGGTATGTCGGTTCTAATGGATCTCTTGGCATACAATACTCACTACTTAGCATTTCATGCAAATATGCTTGCGAATGAAATGTTCATTGATACTGCATTGACTAGAGCAAGTGCCGTTTCTCATGCAAAGTCATTAGGTTACTTACCCTCATCAGCAAAAGCATCAACCGCAATTGTTGACATTACTGTTACAGGTGTTCCAACTTCCCAAGCCTCTTTAGTTATGGCTGCAGGAACAATCTTCACTACTTCAGTTAATGATACAAGTTATCAATTTGTAACGATTGGGGATCACACAGCAACTTCAACTACTGGCACATTTGTGTTTAATGAAATTTCAATTTATGAAGGTACAAGAATTAGATATACATATACTGTAAATTCTTCAAACTTAGAACAGCAGTTTGTGATACCATCAGCAGCGGTAGATACAAGTTCTGTTATTGTATCTGTACAAACATCATCAAGTGATATTACTACAGAAGTTTATGCTTTGAATACAGATTATGCTACTCTCAATTCAACTTCCTTAAAATACTTTTTACAAGAAATAGAAGAAGGAAGATATGAAGTATATTTTGGTGACGGAGTTGTAGGCAAAAAACCTATTGATGGAAATATTGTTATTCTTGATTATGTTGTAACTAGTGGAAGTACTGCTGATGGTGCAAGTACATTTACTCCAGCATCAACAGTCGGTGGATATTCTAATGTTGATGCTTTAGCATCAGCTAGTTCTTCAGGTGGAGGTGATGCAGAAACAGTTGACTCTATTAAGTTTAATGCTCCATTGAAGTATGCATCACAGGGTCGAGCAGTAACACCAGATGATTACAAATCCATAGTCCCTTCAGTATATACTAATATTAAGTCTATACAATGTTGGGGTGGAGAAGATAATGATCCCCCAATTTATGGAAGAGTATATATTGCCATTAATCCTAATACTGGATCAACCCTAACCACTACAACTAAAAATTCAATTATTGCTAGTCTGAAAAATTACAATGTAGCTTCAATAGTACCAGTAATAGTTGATCCAGAAGTTTTGTATTTGGTTATGGGTATAACCGCTAAATATAATTCTACCTTGACAGAAAAAACTAAATCAGATATTAAGGCTTTGGTTGAGACAGCAGTAAGTTCTTTCAATACAAATAACCTACAGAAGTTCGATAGTGTATTCAGACATTCCAATCTTTTAAGAAGTATTGATGATTCAGATGCTTCCATTTTGTCCAGTACTGCAACAATGAAACTGAAAAGAATTATTACTCCAACTTTGGCAGCAGTAACCAAATATACTATTAGTTATAATAATGCAGCCTATCATCCATCAATAGGTTGGTCACAAACAGTTGTGGAATCTACTGGTTTTCATCTGTCTGGAAATACTAATGAACAATTTATAGATGATGATGGTAATGGTAATATCAGAACCTTTTACCTTTTAGGTGGAACTACTAAGACTATTACAAATGCAGCTGCAGGAACTATTAATTATACTACAGGGGAAATAGTTTTGACCTCATTCAATATTACTGGTACAACTAATACTAATAATACAATAGATGTAACTATCAAACCAGATTCAAATGACATCATTCCTGTAAGGCAACAAGTTATTGAAATAGATACTGTTGCAACATCGGTGACTGCTGAAGTTGATGAGTTTGCAGCTGGTAGTACAACTGCTGGTGTAGGATATACCACATCTAGTTCAACTGCTCCTGTAGGAAGCAATTACACCACATCGTAATATGGCGAGTACCTTTTTAGATGAAAAGATTTCATCTTTTATAGAAGATAAATTTCCTGAATTCGTAAAGGCAGATCATCCTGTTTTTGTGGACTTCCTAAGACTGTACTATCAGTTTATGGAGGCCTCAAAGATTACCCTCACTAATGTTCAACTCTCAGACCAAATCCTTTTAGAAAATAAACTGACAGAGAATTTCATGCTCGGTGAGGATGGAACTAAGTTTGTTTTTGAAGATTCTACATATGGTGAATTTATAAAGGGGGAGAATGTTACTGGTCAAACCTCTGGTGCAGTTGCTGAAATTCTTTCAGAAGATAATGCAAGTGGTTTTCTTTATGTCGAAACAAATAGATTCCTGCAAGTCGGTGAAGTAATTGTTGGTAGTACTTCTGATGCAACCGCAACCATTTCCAAGTATCAAGGAAATCCAGTACAGAATATTCAACAACTTTTAGAGTATGTTGATATTGATAAAACCATTACTGATTTCTTTGACCAATTCCGAAATACCTATCTTACAGCTGTTCCCAATACGCTTGCTACAGGAGTATCCAAAAGAAAATTAGTAAAGAGTATCCGTGACTTGTACCGAGCAAAAGGTTCAAGGAAGGGCCATGAAATATTCTTTAGATTAATGTTCGGCGAAACGCCAGAACTATTTTACCCCACAGACAATCTCCTTAAAGTTTCAGCAGGTGATTGGTCTACCGATACAGTCATCAGAGTTGTCGCAACTGCAAACTCTCCAAATAATTTAGTTGGACAAACTGTAACACAAACAATAAATGTTTCCTTAGATGCATTAACAGCTACAGCTACTGTAGAATCTGTACTTCAATTACAAGAAGGAGAGACAACAGTTTATCAATTAGTATTAAATGTAGATTCTATAATTGGTACATTTATTAAAGGTGCAGAAATTACAGGAGTTGATAATACTAATGCCGATGTAGCAATTTCTGGAACTGTTCAATCTATACTTACTGGTGCAGCTGTAACATCTGGAGCTTCGGCATATACTATTGATGATGATGTAACTGTTACAAGTTCAATAGGTAAAGATGCAGTAGTTTCTATTGTGGATGTGGGTTCTGGTGAAGTAGATCAAGTTGTTATTGATAATCCAGGCACAGGTTATGCAATAGGTGATTATTTATATTTTAATAATTCTAATACAGAAGGGTCTGGAGCATCGGCAATAGTTTCTAATATCGGCGGAGCAGTTGCACCAGAACTAGGAGATACTACTTCCCATACAGTAACAGGAAATACTAATAGTACTACTTCTATTTCAAGTATTACTACATCTACTCTTTATGCAGGACAAAGTATTTCTGGAGGAAGTCTCCCAACTGGCACAACTATAGTTTCTATTAGTGTTGTTGGTGCTAGTAGTAATGGAACTATTATTGTTTCAAATGCAGCTGCATCAACTGCAACTGGTTCAACCTTTATTATTGCTAGTGAGTATGGAATAGCCGTTACGGATCATATAATATTTGAAGATGCTACAGAAGCTACAGATTCATACTCTGGAGCTCAAATACAATTAGAGACAGATACTTTTGAAAATTTGGGAGATCAACCAGATGATGGGCCTCACGATTTAGCATATGGATATTATGGTTCTAGTATAGATGCTGAAAAGGATGAGATTGTTAAAATTATAATGTACAGTAAAGGTTCGGGTTATGAAAAAATCCCAACTGTTGTGCCTACTAAATTCAGATTGAAATGGGGTACTTATGCACTTACTACTTCTGGAGATTTTGTAGCTGGTGAAACTATAACTCAAGCAGGAGGCGTAACAGGAACTATTGCAGCTGTATCTCCAGGCGTTATTAATATTGCGAGTCCAGTTGGTACTTTCGGAACTGTCACTACTACAGGAAGTACTAGTGGAGCTACAATGGTTCCTACATCCGTAACAACTCTTGGTTCTAATGCTACCTTTGTTGCATGGTCAACTTCTGGAATTGGTTCTGTTACAGGTGTAGAGGTTTCTCAATTTGGTACTGGATATGCTACTGCACCAGCTGTTACTGTTCCTGTAAAACTTCTTGTTACCAGAAACACAGCATTAGCAGAACCTACTGATGTTTCAGTCGCTGGAGCATTTTCTGTTGGAGATACAATAACAGGGGCTACTTCAAATGCTGTGGGTGTAGTAACTGCATGGGATAATACTCGACAAATTCTTACTGTTAAAATTACACAAGGAACATATATAAAGGGGGAAATTTTTACAAGGGGAGTAGCATCTAATTATGCAGTAGTATCAGAAACATCTCAATCCACATTATCTTCAACAATAGGAACTGTCGGTTCAACTGCTGGGGCGTTCAATAATGATAAGGGTAAGATTGGTGAATCTTTAATGAAGATTCAGGACTCATACTATTATCAAGATTTTTCATATGTGGTTCGTGTTGGTGCTGCAATTAAAGATTGGAGAGCAGAGATTAAGAAGTCTGTTCATCCAGCTGGTTTTGCAATGTTTGGTGAGGTAAGTATTACCAACAAAGTACAAATGAAACTTACCGTTCCAGTTTCGGGCATTACTACTGGTACTCCAGAACTTGCAAGTCTCTTTGAGGCAGTCATCACTACTGTTTTTGGTAGGAGACTTGGAACAGCAGATGATGGTACTACCCTATTAGGTTCAATTGAAATGAAGGGTACTACAGATCATGGTACTAGTACTCTGAAACGTGGTTATCATGTTGGACACAAAACACCACTAACTATAGATATAGATTCAGTTACAAGAATAGGTACTATTGCAACAGTTGAGACTAAGGGGCCACATGGAGTTGAGGTAGGAGAATTAGTTCAAATTACAGGCGTAACAACTGCTGGATATAATGGAACTTATGAAACAATTTCTGGACAATTTACTGCTACAGGAAATACAACTAGTGGTTCTACATCGGTTACTAATATTACCACAACAAATATAAATGCATCGACACTTCATAGTATTACTGGTAGTGGAATTACAGCAAATGTTACAAGAGTAAATTCTATTACTCAAGCAGGGTCTAGTAATAATGGTACGATTGTATTAACTCATCCAGCTACAGCTAGTGCAACTGGTGTGACCTTTACGATTACTCCTATATCAGTAGACCAATTTAAGATTACGGTTGCCGCTGGACTCGCAACTCCAGCAGTATTAAGTTCTGTAGCAAGTGTACTATTAATATCTCCGTTTGATAATTCAACAAGGGATCTGACAATGAGATCCCATAAGGATATAAGTGTATATCCAATTTATGGGGGATGGTCAAGTTTACAGAAAAATAGATATGGTCTTGGCCCAAGACAATCAAATGCAACAAAGTATATGTGGGCATCACCAGCAATTGCAGACACTACTCCTTCAAGGATGAATAATATTTCATATGCATATCCTAATATAATAAGAAGGGGTTCACCAGAAACAGGAACAGACAATGTAGATGCAGGGTCTGCTGGTGTATATGATACTACTATGGAATATACTAATATTCAGATTGGTGCTCATGAATCAGATGTACATATGAGGATTTCAGATTTTGCAGATGTACGAATAATAGATACAGTAAGAGCATTAAGAACTGTAGGAGAATCTGGAACACCAGATATGGAAAATAGTGGAGATGATATAGATTGTATTCTAATGGAAGATGGTTCGTATGAAGCATATGAAGAGAGTGAGGGAAATATGATGCCATTAGAATCAAGAAAGATATGGAATGTTCCACCACCCTCGTATATTAGACTAATAACAGCATAACAGAGTTGTATAACTCTTATAAATATTTTAACAAGATTTAAACAAAGGATTTTAAAATGGCAGCGATTATTACTTCAAAATTTAGGTTTCACAATGCCGAGCAATTTAAAGAATCATTTTCAGAGTCTGTCGCAACCAATTACTACCTTTTTATTGGTAGACCCTCTGCATTTGCTACAACAACAACTGGTGGAACAGATTCGGCACCACCTACTCCTGTAGATAATCGTAGGTCAGAAGCATATGATTGGGATGATATGCTTGCAGCCAAAAAGATAGATACCACAGGTGTTACTCACGCAATCCCACGCAGAGATTTGGATATTTCAGGTGCAACTACATACGATATGTACAGGCCGAATTATTCATCAGCTAATACTGCAACCTCAAGTGCAACTACTTTATTTGATTCAACATTTTACTTTATAACTTCTGCATATAGAGTCTATAAGGTTTTAGATAATGGTGGCGTTGCTTGGGATGCAGCCGCACCAACATCAACAGCTTCTTCACCATTTACTGTCGCAGTAACAGGAGGAAGTTATACTCTGAAATATATGTTGACTTTAACTACAACTAATGTTCAGAATTTCTTAACGCCAGATTTCATACCTGTATCCATTACACCAGAATCGGGTAATGCATTAGTAGATGGTAGATTAGATATTGTCAAAGTAACTACCGCTGGAACTGGACAGAATAATAGTGCAACTTGGGCTATTGCAGCTGATAGAACAGTAACAAATGTTCCTATTCGTGGAGATGGTACTGGTGGATTATGTACAGTAACTATTGGAGGAAGTAGTGGAAGTTCCGGCGGAGCAATAACTGCTGTTGCCGTTACAGCAAATGGTACTAAATATACTCATGCAAATATTATCGCAGCTGATATTATAGATCAACATACTCTTCAACAAACATCTTCTGTATTAAGTTTTACTACTAGTCCAGTATTAGAAGTTATCATCGGCCCAGATGGAGGACATGGTTCCAATCCTGCAAAGGAGCTTGGAGGTCATTTTTGTTTGATGGATGTTAAACTACAACAAACTGAAGGTTTTGACTTTTCCGTAGTAAATGATTTTAGACAACTTGGAATTGTTCGTAATCCATATTCGTATGCAACTACTTCTAGTTTTACTGGTTCAACAGCACGACAAACTTATGCAATAAAACTTGCAAGCAATTCAGGCACATTTGTAGTTGATGAAAAGATTTCTCAGACAATCGCAGCTGTTTCTCTTACTTCAATTGTATCTTCTGCAAATGGACAAGTTATGACTGTAGTTACTAGTGCAGTTCATAAACTTAAAACTGGACAAATGGTAAAAATTATTGGAGGGGCATTTCCAGGCAGCGGTAGTGCAACAACTAATGGACATCAAGGAACACATCATATTACTGTAACAAATACAACTACTTTTACTTACACTATTGCATCTACAAGAGCAGTCGATGTTTCCACAACGTGTACAAATAGTCCTACACATACCTATACAACATTCATCCCACAGGCAGTTGTTGTGGAATATGATACTACTAATAATATTTTGTTTTATGTACAAAATGCATATGATAATCAAGGAACTGATTCAACATACAAACAGAAGATTCCTTTTAGTGGTAACAGTACAATAACAGGTGCTACCTCAAGTGCAACTGGTGTTCCAGATACCGCAAATAGTAGTACATACAATAATACAGTATTCGTTAGTGGATATACAAATCCTGAACTACAACCAGATTCAGGTGATGTAATTTATATAGAAAACAGAAAACCGATTAGTAGAGCTTCTGACCAAACAGAAGATGTTAAATTAGTTGTTGAATTTTAAGAAATAAAATGCAAAAAACAGATTTAAATGTTTCGCCATATTATGACGATTTTAGTGAAGATAGTTTATTCCATCGAGTATTGTTTCGCCCTGCCTATTCAGTACAGGCTCGTGAACTTACTCAGATGCAGACTATTCTTCAGAACCAGATAGAAAGAATTGGTTCTCACTTTTTCAAAGAAGGTGCAGTAGTAATTCCAGGCCAAACTGGATTTGACATTACCTATTCTTATGTGAAATTACAAACAACATTTACAGTTAGTGGAACTACACATACCGCAGAAAATTTCAGAACAAGTTTAGTAGGAACAAAACTTACAGGTGTAACTACTGGTGTTATTGCAAAAGTTATTAATACCTCAGCTGCAGATGGTTCTGATGATCTTACTGTATTTGTTAAGTATGAATCTTCAGGAACAGTTGCTGGTGGAACAACTAAGACAGTTTTTGGTAATGGTGAATCATTAACTACTGATACATCAATAGCTTATACTTCAGGTGGTTCAACAGTTACTATTCCAGCGGCAGGACAAGCCGCACTTACCGCAGCTTCTGCTGCCACAGGAGTAGGTTCTTCTACAAGTGTTCAAAAAGGAATCTTTTACATTCGTGGTGCATTTGTTCAAGCCCTCACACAAACAATTATCCTAGACAAATATTCTAATAGTCCTTCCTACCGAATTGGATTTTCGGTAACAGAATCCCTAGTAACCCCCGAAGAAAATACTGGACTTCTCGACAATTCAACTGGAAGTACTAACTTTGCAGCCAAGGGAGCTCACAGATTAAAATATTCACTTACCCTTGCAAAGAAAGCTCTTGGTACTGCTGATGACGCTGACTTTATTGAACTACTGACTGTCAAATCGGGAAGGGTTCAGTCTCAAGTTCGTGGTACAGAATACTCAGTCCTTGAAGATACACTTGCTCGAAGGACATTTGATGAATCTGGTGATTATGTTGTCAAAGGATTTGATATTGATATGAGAGAACATTTTGATGATGGTCTTAATGATGGAGTCTATAGTCTTGCAGATGGTGGAGATTCTTCAAAGATTGCAATAGGACTTTCGCCAGGTAAAGCATATGTTCGTGGATTTGAGATAGGTACTCTTTCCCAAACATTCATTCCTCTAAATAAGGCACGAACAACCGCCTTTGTTCAAAATAGTGCAACTACGTTTAGTGCTGGTAATTTTGTTGTGGTTGAAAATGTTTTTGGAACTCCAGATATTACCGCAGATGGAAATGATAGTAAACCATTTAAGGAAGTGCAATTGCGTGACCAGAGGATGCCTGTTACTCATGTAAAAGCAAACTTTAATGCTAGTGCAACAACTTTTACTGTTAATTCATCAAATCATATGCCACAAACTGGTTCTTTTATTGTTCAGATTGGAACTGAATTAATTAAAATAGCATCTGCATCTATTACATCAATTAGTGGTGGGGAAGGAATTGCAACTTTAACTGTTCTTACTGGAACTCCAACTGGACATGGTTGGGGAGGAACTACCCCGGCTGGTCATGTCGTAGATGATCCAGTTTATATTTGGGGTTTAGATTTGTCTCAAGGTACTAGAACTACTGATAAATCAAGACCATTCTCAGCATATGCACACGCAACAGCACAATGGGCAGTTACACCCCCAGCAAAAACAATAGGTGTAGCACGAACTAGAGCCTTTGAACATCTTTCAGGAACAGAAGGAACAGAAATTACTGGTGCTTATACTAGAGAAGGAAAATTTCAACATTATCTATTTGATGTTCGGATGTTAGCAAAGTTGACTTTGCAAGATACCCACAAATTTACTGCAACTAATTTTTTACATAACGGAGCAAGGGTTAAAGGTTCATCAACTGGTGCTACAGGAATAGTTTATATTGCCCCACAGGATATAAAATTAACAGGACAAACTTGTACTCCAGCATCTGTATCAACTGGCGTGATAACAACAACCGATACTGGCGGACTTGAGCCGGGAATGGGAATTTCTGGTACAAATATTGCAGCTGATTCTTATATAGCATCAGTAGATAGTCTAACTCAATTTACAACAAGTGTAACTTCTGGACATACTGCATCACAAACAACTGCTGCTATAATTGGAAATGCAGCTGATTCTGATGATGGAACTAAATTGGATGAGGGAACAACTTTCCATATTATTCAAACTACAGGAACCTTTGCTAAAGGTGAAACTATTACAAGTAATATTACTGGTGATTTAGCAACTGGTGGAACTTTAGATGCTACAGCAACTCCTACATATTATGGTTTTAATGAAACTCATTCTATCTTTGGTGTAAATTCTCAAAATAGATCATACATTGCAGACCTTGCTTTAAGGGATACCAAAAAATTAACAGGAACGGTTAATGTCTCAGGAGCAACTGGTACAACATATACTGTTCAGGGAACGAATACACAATTTGCTTCTGACCTTAAAGTGGGAGATTGTTTTGAGGTTGCACATGGTACTACTCAAGCATTAGCAAGTGCTAATAAGAGAATGACTGTTAAAAAAATTACTAATAATACATCGTTAATAACTGAAGAAATATTTGGTGGTTTAGGTGGTACTACTCCTGTTCAAAATTCTATAATGACTAGGGTTAGAGCTAAGATTGAAGAACAGGAAGAATTAGTAATGATTTCTAAACTTCCAAAACAAACAATTAAAACATTAAAGGCCGCAGAACTTAACAATAAAGTAGATACTACACTTAAAGTTCGTAGACAAGAAACAAAACTCTTGCAAAGTGGAGTTGGGTCTGTTACTCTACCTGAAGGAGAATCCTTTGTATCTGTTACTGATGATGATTATGTTATAAGTGTTGTTGCAGAAAGTACTACTGCATCTACAATGAAGTATCCTGTAGGAACAATGTTGAAACCAACTACGGATGCTACAGATGAATGTTATCTTAATAAAGGAGCTCAAACTATAACTCTCAATCTAGCTGGTGGCTTAGATACAACTGTTAAATTTACATATACCCTAAAGATAGGAACGGCTAGTGAAAAAACTAAGACGCTCCAACCAATGAATACTCTTAATATTACTTCTGCATCTGGTGGAATTTGGGGAACTAATTATAAAGATGAAGAAATTACATTAACTAAAGCAGATATTTTTAAGGTTCGTGGAGTTTATATGTCAGCAGATTCAAGTACTGCAGCTCTTGCTCCAACCATGACATATTCAAGTAGTTCTGGTGGTAATGTTACTTCTGATGAAATTTTCCAGGCTGGTGAAAAAATTACAGGAAACAATGGTTCAATTGCTAGAATTATATCTGGTGGTACTTCGGGTTCTACAACTGCAACAGCCACATTTACTTATCTTACAACAAAAGTATTTACTGTAGGAACTACACTCACTTCAGCACAAAATACTTTTACTTATATACTGACTACTACAGCTGTTACAGCTGGTGATGAAAATATTTTGAGTAACTATCAATTTGATTCTGGTATGCGAGATACATTCTATGATATTGGTAGTATTACAAGAAAGTCAGGGGAAGCTCCACCATCTGGAAGATTGTTGATAGTGTTTGATTATTTTACACATGGTGCAGGAAATTATTTTAGTGTGGATTCATATCCAGTAGGAACATCTGCAACAAGTATTACTTATGATGAGATTCCTTTGTTTTCTGCTCAGAGAGTAGATCCAGATACTATTTCACCAACTGGTGAATATGATCTTAGAGATGCAATAGATTTCAGACCAAGACTTGGTGATTATAATATAGCTAATGTATTTAATACTGGTTCATTTTCTACTACACCATTTTCTTTTGCAATGAGAAGTTCTGGCGTAACTGGTGCTAATGGATTTGAAGCTTCAAACGCTTCATTAGTCGATGTCCCAAAAACAGATGATACTTTTGATGCATCTTTCAATTATTATTTACCACAAAATGCAGCCTTATGGTTAGACTCTGAAGGAGATTTTAAAACAGTAGTAGGTGCAGCCGCAGAGAATCCAGAAAATCCTGTAGGTCTTGAAGATGCGATGCAGATTGCAGAATTTAGAATTCCTCAATATACCTTTGCACCTTCAGATGTTGGTATGCGAAGGTTAAAGAATCGCAGATTTACTATGAGGGATATTGGTAAGATTAGTGAAAGAGTTGAAAACTTAGAATATTATTCTCAACTGAATATGTTAGAGAAGGATACTGAATCTTATCAAATACAAGATGCTGATGGTTTAGATAGATTTAAGAATGGATTTATCGTAGACAATTTTACAGGCCATAGTGTGGGGAACGCCCTACATCCAGATTATTCTAACTCTATGGATATGGCTAATGGTATTCTAAGACCAGAGTTTAAACATAGAATGTTGACTTTGGAAGAGAATGTTTCTACTGATGCACTTAGAACTGCAGCTGGGTATCAAAAGACAGGAGATTTATTAACCCTTCCATATTCTGAAGTAGAAATGGTTAATCAACCATATGCTTCCAGAATAGAAAATGTAAATCCATTTAATGTTATGGCCTGGATTGGTTCTATTGACCTTGATCCTTCTTCAGATATTTGGAAAGATACTAGTCGTATGCCTAACCTTGTTATTAATCGAGAAGGAAATTATGATTCCTTTATTGCACGAAACGGAGGTAGTGCAGTCAATACAGTTTGGAACGAATGGGAAACTTTCTGGACAGGAACAAAATCAAACTCAGTAGAGTGGAGAGATCCATCATGGAATAATGCAAGAGCGGTAGTTCCTTTCAGAAGAGTTATGGAAACTACAGTTACAACAACTACATCAAAACAATCAAGACAAGGTGTTCGTACTGCAATTACTCCAAGAATTGATCATGAATCTAAAGGGGATAGAGTTGTTAGTACAGAAATTCTTCCTTATTGTCGTGCTAGAACTGTTAATTTTACAGCGAAAGTTTTCAAACCAAGAACGAGACTATTTGTATTTTTTGATAATGTGAATGTAACACAATATGTTACTCCAACACCCCCTTATATTAATAAATACACATTAAGTAATGGAGCTATTACTAATTCTGCAACAACAATCACCGTTGATTCTACTGGTTTATTTGATACTAGTGGGTCAATTACAATAGATAGTGAAATTATTACATATACTGGAAAGTCTGGTACTACCTTTACTGGATGTACTAGAGCTTCAGGTGCTGTTGCACATGATGATAATGTATATGTTTATAAAACAGGTGTCGCAGGAGATCCACTTATTACAGGAGCCACAGGAAAATGTGCTGGAGTATTTAATATACCAGATCCAAACATTTCTGGAAACCCTGCATTTAAAGTAGGTGAAAGAATTTTCAGATTAACTTCTGATATAACAAATGGTATACTCTCTGGTGATACAGATACCGCTGGTGAAACAACTTATTTTGCAAAGGGGCTTCTTGATAACATTCAGGAAACTATTATTGCAACTAGAAACGCTAGTGTTAGTAGTAGTACTCTTGAGCAAGGTCGAGTCGTTTCTTCCACAAGGTCATCTGATAAACAAGTTGGATGGTGGGATCCAGTTGCACAATCGTTCTTGATTGATGTTAAGGGCGGTGCATTTGTAACTTCTGTAAATTGTTATTTCCAATCAAAATCAGAAACAGTACCACTACAATGTCAAATGCGTACAATGGTTAATGGTTATCCATCAACAACCATTCTACCATTCGGTACAGCTTCAGCTGAACCTTCAGAAGTTCAAATATCAGAGGATGCTTCATTACCTACTTTATTTACTTTTCCTTCACCAATATATTTACAGCAAGATGTAGAGTATTGTTTTGTCATCATGGCAAACACACAAGATTATTTGATATGGTTATCACATATGGGAGATGTAGAAGTCGGTGGAACCAGAACTATTTCTGACCAACCATATGCTGGAGTATTGTTCAAATCTCAAAATGCATCTACATGGTCAGCTGCACAAATGGAAGATTTAAAGTTTAGTATTAATCGTGCTAGTTTCTCAACATCTTCTGGTGTAGTGACTTTACAGAATCAAGCAATACCATCAGCTGCGTTAGGACAGTCACCAATTATAACAATTAAAACTAAGGCGTGGATTAAGGTAAGACATCTTAATCACGGAATGTATGCTGGTGCTAGTAATTATGTAACTATTTCTGGATTATCTGGAAATGTTACTACAAGTGGAGGAGCTTTTAATATTACTGCTTTTAATAAAACTTACACAGCAGGAAAAATATTAGAAGTTGGAATAGATCATTATATTTTAGATGTATCTGCGGAATTAACTGGAAGTGTTACGTTTACAGAATCAAAAGTAATGGGTGGAGCTATTGGATATGCAACTGAAAATTATATGATGGATACAGGAAAAGTAGTTTTACAATTGATGGAAATTGCTGGTTCTGATGTTACAACTAAAATTAGAACTACTACTGGAACTAGTGCTTCTAACACAGAAGGATATTCTGGTGGAAATGAAACCTCATTTAATATTCTTGCAGGATCATCAGCATTGGAAGTATCACCAAATGAAAATGTTGATTTTTTAGTACCAACAATGGTAGCCTCTCAAGAAAATGAGGATAATCAGATGAGTGGTAATAAGTCATTTGAAGTACTTGCAACTTTGAGTACAGGGGTTGAAAATATTACTCCTGTAATTGATACACAACGCATGGGAATGATTTGTGTCCAAAATAGAATAAACAATATTAATGTAATTACAGATTTATATTCTGGCCCAGTTACCACAGCCGATTCAGAAGTTTTTGCAGATGCATATAAACCTAAAACAGCTGCACAGGGTGATGCAAATGTCGCTGTTTATATTACACGAAAAATAAGTTTAGCAAATTCTTCAACCTCATTGAAAGTAATGTTTGATGCAATATTATTCAGTTCAGCATATATTGATGTATTCTATAAAGTTCTAAAGTCTGATGATACTACTGCCTTTGACAATATTGAATGGGTATTAATGACTATTGATAAAGGTGTTTCAGAATCTACGGATTATAAAAACTTTAGAGAACGAACCTATGAAGTATCTGGACTAGATGGATTTATTGCATTTGCTGTGAAGATAGTAATGCGTGGAACTAAGTCTACAGAACCACCTTTCATTAAGGATTTCCGTACAATCGCATTAGCATTATGACACAGAAAGTGGAAAGTCATCCTGAATTATCAAGGGATGAATATAGTAAAGCTGTTACAAATGTAGATAATGATGCATATACAAAATATATGAATGGAGCTGTTGTTAGGAAACAACGTAATGCAGTTTTAGAGAGTAACACAGAAGAAATAAATAGTTTAAAAGAAGATGTGTCGGAGATAAAGGATATGCTTCGACAAATAATAAGTAAACAAAATGGCAACTAGAACTACAGAATCAACAAATACTTTAGAAACCTTTAGAGTTAATTTCAATGGGTTGGTAGATGATATAGGAAATGTAACTGGATCTGGAGCTGGAGCATCAGCTGGAGATCAACTTAGTACAAGTGCAACCACAGTTGTAGGAGCTATCAATGAAATTTTTGCAGGATTTAATTTATCATCACAAATAAGTGGTGAAGCTGACAACTTTATACAATCATCCAATGCAGAGACTTTAAATTTAATAGGTGGAACAGGTGTTCATGCTGGCTCAGAGACATCCAATATAGTCACAGATATAACAGCAGATGATACAATGTCATTTTTATTAAATGATACTTTACTTGGTATAACAAGTGTACAATTAAACTTAATAACCCCTTTAGGAAATGGTACTCCTGTATCCACAGATCCAGTTGTATTCGGTACAGCTCTAGATGGTTCAGGAACAAATTACAATGTAAAATTTGCAAGTCCCGGCGATGCCAATATTGATTTTGGTTCAACTCAAGGGTTTGCTGCAGCAATGTCAGTTGCGTTAGGATGATAATAAAAGATTATAAATATAATAAGAACTTGGAGTAAACAATGGCCAACAATTTTAAGAACGCTGTCAAAAGAAATATATCAGCTGACAGTACTTTACCAACAACAATATATTCAGCACCAGACTCTAAAAAAGCAATTGCTATAGAAATCGATGTTGCAAACAAAAGCACAGCTGGTGTTGTAGTTACAGTACAATTAGAAGATGAGAGTGCAAACCTAGCAGGAACTACTGCACAACAAGTCAGTACTGTAGCAACAGATGCTACAGGAAATTTGACAACCGCCGCAGTTCATGGTTTAGTTTTGAATGATAGAATAATATTTACAAATGGTACAGATCCTAGTTTCACAAATGCTTCATTACCACCTAGTGCTGATGCTGCTCTTTCAGAAACTAGAATGTATTATATACAAAAAATACAATCAACAACTATAATTAGAATTGCAGAAACTAGAAATGCATCAAGTGCATTAACATTTGACACTAATGGTGCTTCAGTTGTATTCACAAAAATTCATATAGCTGATGTAATTAAAGATGCACCAGTACCAGTAGGTGGTACATTAAAAGTTATTTCTGGCCAGAAGTTAGTATTAGAATCTACAGCGGTTGGTAATAACGATAAGATTTATGCATACTGTTCATCTGCAAATAACGTAGATTGCATTGCATCTGTATTAGAAGATGTCTCATAAGGAAAACAAATGTCGTATATAGGAAATCAATCTGAGAATAAAGTAAGTCCTGCTTTCATGAGGGAGACATTATCTCCCGATGGATCAGCGACATATTTTGACCTATTACATGATGTTCCTGGCTATAATGCAGAAACCCTTTTAGTCACAGTCAATAATGTTATTCAGGAACCAGTTAATGCCTATACCATTATCAATGATGCAAATCTCAGACCTCGCAGATTAAACTTTGGTGTGGCTCTTGCATCTACAGATTCACTCTATGTGGTTCATCGTGGTTCAGGAGAACTTTACCATACACCGCCTGCAAATTCTGTAGGAGCTACTGCATTACAAGACAACTTGAAATCTGGAAATGTAGATTCATTTACTGCAACGGCAGGACAGACTGCATTTACATTATCCGAAATACCTCTTAATGCAACTTCAATTAATGTATATGTAAATGGTATATTTCAAAAACCAACTACAAACTATACAGTCACAGGAAGTTCAACAACCCTGACATTATCTAGTGGAATATTACTCAATGATGAAGTAGATGTTCATCACAATACAATCAGATCTACTGTTTCTCATGTTCCAGATGGTGGAGTAACAACTTCAAAAATTGCAGATGCCGTTGGTATTGAGGATTCTTATTTTAAAATTCCATCAGTCACAACTACTCAAAGAGATGCATTAACTGCAGCTGTTGGTATGATAATATACAATACTACTCTTGGTATAATGCAACAGTATAATGCACAAGGATGGGCTTCAATAGATTCACCCCCTACAGTTTCCTCATTAAATTATCCTGGCGATGATACCGCATTAGATACTGTAGGTGAATTTAATCTTACAAGTTCCACTACTGCAAGTGGAGATGCAACAATAACAGTATCCGCTACTACTAATTTAAAACAAGGTATGTTGATTACTGGAACTGGTATTCCTTCTAGCGCAACTGTTTTAACTATAACAGATAGTACTCATTTTGAACTTTCTGCAAACGCTACTGCAACTGGAAGTGCTAATGTTACATTAACCTGTAACACACAAACCCTTGTAATTACTGGTACTAATTTTCAAACTGGTGCAACTGTTACGATTGATGGAACTGCTCCTAGTATAGTAACAAGGAACAGTTCAACCCAAATTACTATTACTGGTACTCCTGCAAAGACAGCAGGAACTAAGGTTAATGGTTTGGTAGTAACTAATCCAACAGGTTTGTCAGGAAGTATTGATATTGACTATAGTGCTTTACCTGCTTGGACAACTGCTTCTGGAAATGTTTTAACTGCTTTACCTTCAACAATCTCTACAATAGACCTAGCCGCAACAAGTGCAACTTCTTATGCAATAACATCTGGTGCATTACCTACTGGTTTAGCAATGAGTACATCTACTGGTGATATTACAGGAACCATGAGTGGTACTGCCGCAACTTATAATTTTACTGTTAATGCAACAGATGCACAGGCACAAAGTTCTCCTAGATTATTTAATATCATACTGAATTCTCCTAAAGGAATTTCTGTAACAGGTGGGACATTAACCACAGATGGTGATTATAAAGTTTATCGATGGGTTAATGTTACACAAGCTAGTGCCTTTACTATTTATTCGTCACACTCCGGTTCAAGTCAATGGGAAATAACAAACGATTTGTTGGATTATCTTGTTGTTGCAGGAGGAGCAAGCGGAGGAAGTAATGGTACATCTGGTGCCGCTGGCGGTGGTGGAGGTGCAGGAGAAATGCTTTATGTCACAAGTTGGACACCAACCCTTGTTGCACATGATATAATTGCAGGAACAGGAGGAGCAGCCCCTGTCGCAGGTGCTCAAGGAGTTGATGGAGTTGATACAAAGATTAATATTAATGGTGGATCAGATATAAAAGTTATGAATGGTGGGGGTGGTGGAGGTAGAGGACACTCAACTGGAGTAGGTAATGCAGGTGGTTCTGGCGGTGGTGGTACTGGTAATGGTGGTGCTGCTGGTGGTGCATCTTCAAAATTGGGTGCTGGATTAGGAAATGCTGGAGGTACTGGATATGCCGCAGCTGGTGGAGGTGGAGGCGGTGGTTCTGCTTCTGTCGGTGCTAATGCTTACAGTAATGGTGGTGGAAATGGAGGCACAGGAACATCTAATTCAATAACAGGATCAGCAGTAATTTATGCAATGGGTGGTGGAGGTGCTGGATATGCCGCCGCCGATAACTTTGGGCTTGGTGGAGGAATAAGTGCAACTACATCTGGTAATGGCGCTTCTCCTGTTGGTAATAATAATGGAGTTGCGGCAACCACTACATATCCCGGCTCTGGAGGTGGTGGAGCTTCTTATGATGCTTCTGGGGCTAATGAAGTTGGAGGTGCTGGTTCTGCTGGTGTAGTTATTATTAGATGGAAATTTCAGTAATTAAAAATTAAAAGGAAACAAACATGACAAGAGTAATAGAGATAACAAATGTCTGAAGGATACATAGGATTAGCACCATCATACGGTGTATTTCAGAAACAAGTCATTGCAGGAACAACTGCATCGATTTATGACTTGGATTTTGATGTAGTTCAATCGACACAACTGTTTGTTTCTCTTGATGGTATCGTACAGGAGCCAGACTATGCATTTTCCATAGGGAGAAGTGCAGCTGGACAAATGCAGATTACTTTTGCAGAGGCCCTTACAGTAAATACTGCAACTGGAAATACTACTCAAAACTCTGCAAGTCTTACTAACATTACAACTACGAATTTTAATGTAGGTTCAGCAATCTCTGGAACAGGGATACCAGCAAGTACTTTTGTAAGTGCTATTGCAACAGCAGGAACCTCAAGTAACGGAACATTAACCCTTTCCAATAATGCAACAGCTGCAGGCACAGGAGTCACCTTCTCTAGTGGTGCAAGAGTCTTTGTAGTCTATCTTGGAAAACAATTACTTACTCCATCAACTACTGATGATGCAACCGTACCATTGGTGGAACACCAGAATGGAGATGGATCAACAGTTGCTTATAGTTTAACCAGAACACCCCCAAATCAAGCAAGTATCTTGGTATTCGTGGATGGTGTTTTCCAGAGGGGTTCAGGAAATGCATATACACTTTCTGGATCAACAATTACTTTTACAGGGGCTCCGCCTACAGGAACGAATAATGTTACAGTACATTATGTAGCAACTCAGAACAATTCAGTTCCTACAGTCGTAGATGCTTCGATAACAAATGCAAAATTAAGTCTTGATTATACCGATTCAACATACAGGGCTCCAACTATTGATAACTCATTTGCAGCCGCAACCAAGACTATAAAACAAATTAGTACTACAAGATACTATGGGGTGAATGATGTCTTAGTACTCTTAAACGGAATTTGTCTAATACCAACAACTGACTATACAATCAGTACTACGACACTTACATTAGTCGAGGGTGCTCCGGCCGCCGCTTCTAGTTTAGTAGTACGTTATCTTGCACTATAAATATAAGAAATAGGAAACAATGGCAGTAACAACTAACACACGAAAACTCGCAGCTCTATTGGGAGCAAGTGGTGCAGGAATAGGTACTGACGGACTCATGCAACCAGCTGGAATTGATGCAGATATGGCATCTCAAGCAGAGTTGGATGCTCTGGAAACTGAGACTGATGAGATGCGAACTAATCAAGCAATCATAGCTATCAGGCAAGCAGCAGACCATAATGATGTAAAGTATAGTCTCCAAGACAGAATCATAGATAATTATTATGATGCTTCAGGAATAGATGCTACACCTTCTACTAATCATGTATTAGCTTCTGGTGTTTATGCAGGTTCAGTAGCTGTATCGGGCATATCTACTATAACTGGTGGTGGTGGTACTGCGGCAAGTGGCACAACTGGCGGTGCAGGTGGTACTGGTTCGGGTGGTGCATCTCATGGAACAGGAGGAGCAGGAAGTTCTGGAGTGGGTTCAGGTACAATATCTCGTGGTGGTAATGGTTCTGGTACTATTACTGGTGCTGGTGGAGGTAGTGGTGGTCAAGGAAGTGCCGCTACTCTTTCTGCTGAGCAACCTATAGGTGGAAATGGTTCTGCCGCTCACTATACTGGTGGTGGTGCTGGTGGAGGAACAGATTGGGATGGAGTCACCGGTCAAGCAGCTGCGGCTGGTGGAACTGGTTATAAAGCTGGAGGAATTGGCGGGACAATGGATGCTTCTGCCGGAGATGGACTTGGAGAAGGTGGTGTTGGAACTACTTATGGTGGTGGTCAAAAAGGTACAGATGGATCATCGAGAAAAAATGCTGGAGGTGGTGGCGGATGGCCCGGAGGAGGCGGAGGAGGAGTCGGTGATCAACAAAATTCAAATACTGGTGGTGGTAGTGGAGGTGGTGCTACAGGTGGTGTTATTATTACATATACTGACTCAAGTAATGTTGCACAAGCTATAAAGAAATTTAATGGTACATCATATACAGTACCTTCTGGTGCTACTAATTTGATACTTTGGGCTATTGGCGGTGGTGGTAGTGGTGCTGGCGAGTCAGGTGGGGCAAGCTCAAGTGGAGGTGGTGGAGGTGGAGGAGGTGTATCCAAATCTGCTACTCTCGCCCTTGCTGGAGGTATAGTTGTTAATTATGTGATTGGTGCAGGAGGTGCCCGTACTACATCAACAACAGGAAATAATGGTGTGTCTACCACAGCTACTACAGCTGACTCAGATACACCAGGCAGTTTAACCCTTCAATCCACAGACACAGCCGCAGAAGCGGCTCCTACCAAAGCACACATGGTTACGTTGATAGAAGATTCGGGAGGAACACCAGCAACAATAAATACTGATATTAAAGGATATATTTCAAGAGATTCAGGAAGCACTTTCATAGAAGGAACATTGGTTGATGAAGGTGATTGGGGAACAAACAAGAGAATCCTAGCATTTCACGATTTATCTTTTACAGGAGCAAGTGGAACTGCAATGTGTTACAAAATCACCACACATAATCAATCAACAAGTAAAGAAACAAAAATACACGCAACCTCAATAGGTTGGAAATAATAAAAAACAATGGCAATACGAAGAACATTAGCACAATTTTCAGATGAGATAGTCGCAGCAGATATTGCAGCCAATGCAGTAGGTGCATCAGAACTTGCAGATGATGCAGTAGATACGGCTGCGATTGCAACGAATGCTGTAACTGCAACTGAAATAGTAGCAGGGGCAGTAACAGAAGCAAAACTTAATGCAGATGTTACTGATGGAAGTGCAATTATTACTGGTGTAAAACCTCACATCATCACAGATGTGTTGTATCCTGCTGTTGCTAATGTAATGTTAGATGGTACTACTGCATTATCTGCTGTTACAACTGGCCCGAATAGTTCTACTGTTGCATCTAGTAAATACGGAACAGTACAGTCTGACGGAAGGATGTACTACTACACAGACATCAAAGGAAGCAAGCCAATCAAAGACCCTAGAATTGGTAGTCATTTTGGAAGTCAGAGACATAAGTTTAAGTCAATGCAACAGTTAGAACAGGAGACTGCAACTCATGGTGAAAATGTTTATAGTATAGATGGTAGAAATTGGGCAAGAGCAGTTGGAGATTGGGTTTATCAGAATGGGGCTCATGGAGTATATTTACAAGGAGATAATGCAGGTGCGGCAGATTTTACTTGTTACATAGAATATACAGGATATTTTAATCGTTCTAATTTTATAGCTACGAGTTATGACGATACTATAATGAATATCTCTATTGATGGTGTAGTTACCTCAAATTTTACTGGAAATGATACTACTGTTAATTCTCCTTTAACTGGAAGATTTGTTGATGCTGGTAGTGTAATTAACCTACCTTTTACTCCAACATTAGGTATTCATACAGTTAGAATTGGGGGTGATAGCAACCAACTTCTAAGACTTTATGGCATAGAACTAATAGCCCAAGACACCACATCAACTACAACCAAATCACAGATACAGATACCAAGTCAAAATGTAGTATCCTACGGAAAGAAGTTTACAGTCTCAGGGACACCACACTACAATCCATTTGCATTTAAGACTGATGGATCAACTGTATGGGCTTCTGGCGCACATAATGGTACTGCATGGCCTATAGGAACAGGTTCTAGTACCAATATTGATACTGCAACTTCACTAGGTTTAGCGGCATGGTTACACAGTTCCAATTACTATAAACCTTACAATGGAGGAAGAGTAGTTAAGTGGGTTGCTAATGATGGAACGATTAAGACATCCGTAAACATGATGCCACCTAATGCTCGTAATGCAGATGGACTTGCTGTTTCTGCTAAAGCAAATGCTTCTATTGCAAACAATACTTATCTACCAACCTTTGAAGCAGGAGCAATAGACTACTCACAATCAGAAGTTGCAAAAACTTTTTATAATAGAGAGTTTGGGAATGGTGCAGCTAATGGAGGAACAGGTGCTACTTATGCAGATTCAAGTATGATTAAAGCTAGTGTCACTGATAATACTGCCTATGTGATGGATGATGGATTAACATCTGCCGTAGCAAATCAAACAGAAGGATATACTCATGGTACAGGAGCAAATGCAGATGGCTTTTATGAATACCATACATTTATAGGTACAGGTTATACTTATATTATGACAAACGGAACAGTACTTCCTATAGCTCAGAATTTGCCTTATGGAACACATATTTTTAAAAAAACATATGTCAATGCGAGTAGTGAAATTGCATATATGGATGGTGTTCAAGTAAGGGCACAAGCTACTCATACCCAACAAGAGATGTCGTTCCACCAACCCAAGATGCCTCCAATTCCAGAGGATGCTGTAGTCATTGCAGATTATATGCTCATGGCAGACTTTGTTGCTGAAAGTGCAACTGTAACTCAAGCTACTATTTCCAAAGGAGTGAGAAGAATCTCAGCATCTAGGGATTGGTTTTATAATTCTGCTAATGCTCCAACTTTTAATCATGCAGTTCATACTGATAGATCACCAGATTTTTTAGCAGTACAAACTCATAGTTCAAGTACAATGACAGTAGAAATTCCTACTTTTAGTACACGAGCTATAGTTCAAGTTGAAGATATTGACCAAGCAGATCATGGTACAACATGGGCAGGAACAGATACAGAATCATCAAACACTAAGGTTCAGGGAACTAATAATTCAAATGATATAGCTATTACACCAGTAGCAACTTTAGGAGTAAATAAACTTATTCAAACTGTAAAATCGGCAGGGCATCAATTTTGTGGTGGTTGGGTAGCCTCTCCAATCCACACATCATCACACTACCAAACCTTTGAAACACCATTCCTGCATGAGTTAGTAGGAGGTGACAGGAACATGGAACAGACTAATCTGGTGGTGACTCCAGATGGTAAGACATGGGATGAGGTGACTAGGGATGTGGGGTATATGGGGCCGTCAACTCAACTATCTTGTAGTCGAGATGGAGGTCATATATCTGGTTCAAATCCTTTTATTTGGGATGAGTATCGAGGGAAAGATATTTATCCTTTTTTCAATAAAAATATTGTCATTGCTTATGACAGATTTATTATTCTTGAAGATGGTATATATGAGATAGATGTGCATTTTTATGCCAACGCAGTAGATTTTCAATTTTTTGTATATCAAAATGCAACTTCAGGTACTTATACAGCAGGAGTGAGTAATAGAACAGACCCAAGCGATACTACGACTTCCCAAAATATTATATGGGATATGAAAAGAGGAGATTATGTTTATATCAATATAGAAGTTGGGTCAACTCATAGTACTGCATCGCAAGCTAACGCATTAAAAATTACTAAATTAAATTAATATGTACATATCACACAAAGCAAACGTACTCCAGACAGTCCACGAAACAGAGTGGCAATGTCGGAGAAAAGTAAAAGGATTAAGTAAGTCTGAATACTGGACTTGGTTAGCTTCCGTTACTTCTGGTGATCCACCTGTAGTAGATTATTCTGGAGAAACTGGATACACAATCGTTGAATGCTCAGATGAGGATGTTCAGGCAAGACTGAATCAGTTAGGTGATTATCAAAGCAGTTCACCAGCAACAGGAACAGTCTACAACATCAAGTACTATGCTAGTAAAAGAGATGCAGAAGAAATCAAGGACAATGATGGAAACAGTCAAGACCCCAAAGTATACGTTCAGTCCCATTTCGTAGGACAAGATAACACAAGAGATGCAAGAATCCTTGCAGATAAATGGGCAAGAGTAAGAGCAGAAAGAGATAGAAAGATTGCAGCTACAGATTGGAGAGTTATAGTAGCAAGTGAATCAGATGAGGGAAGTGACTTACCTACAAAATGGAAGACTTACAGAACTGCTCTGAGAGACATTACAGACCAATCAGATCCAGATAATATAACCTGGCCTTCTGCACCATAGTTTATAAATATAAGAAACAATAAGGAATAATGGCAATTTCAACAATAACAAGCGCAGGAATCGCAACGGATACGTTAGTAGCTGGGGATATAGCTGCAGATGCAGTAGGTTCTTCTGAGATAGCTGCTGATGCAGTAGGTATTTCTGAACTCGCAGCCGTTACAGGTATAACAGCAGATTATCATAAAGTACCTACTTTTGCAAATGATTCTGCAAGGGATACTGCTATATCAAGTCCTACTGTTGGGATGCTTATTTACAATACTGCTTCAGGTGCAGTTCAACAATACAACGGAACATGGTCAACTATTGCTCCTGCTCCAAATATCTCTGCTGTTTCTGGATTCCTGAATGATGATTCCGATTCAACCATAACAGTCTTTGGTTCAAACTTTAGTACATCTAGTGCAGTCAAGATGTTTACTGCTTCAGCAGGAGGCACTCAGATTGGTTCAAATGCAACCACAACATTTAATTCAGCCTCAAAACTTACTGCTGTCTTTGGTGCAGGATCAATTGGAGCTTCAGGAAGTACAGCATACATAGAGGTGGATACTTCAGGCTCAACAAATCGTTTTGCAACTGCAATTACAGTTAATGCTGATCCAACTGTAGTTCATGCTGGTGCAACTGGAACAAGTGCAAACACTACTACTCATCTAGGAACTTATACCGGAACAATTGTTGGCGTAGATACTGAGACAAAACTTCTATTAAATTTTGATAGAGGTGGAGGAAGAGATTTTGAGGATAGTTCTAATACTGGAGGTGATGGTCACAAAATCTCCCTTGATGGCGGAGTATACATCGAAGCAAGTCCTTTTGGAGATGGTAAAACTGCAATGAAGTTTGCTGGAACTGATGGTGATGATCTTACTGTCACCTCAATGGATGCGTTTAGTTCAGGAGATTTTACTATTGAATTTTGGGCTAAGGTTGATGAACTCGATGGAGATACACATAATCCCATGATTTTTGATGGAGGGGATGCAAGTGATACTAATGGGTTTCTTATACAATATGATCGTTCTAATGGTCAAATGAAAGTTTATAATCGGACAACAGCCGTTGCTGGTGATATACTAGCATTTTCCGCAGATAGAGTAATTAAGGTAAAGGAATGGACACATATTGCTGTAGTACGTAATAGTGGAACTCTAACCATGTACTTAAATGGGCGAAACTCTGGAAGTGCGGCTAATGCTACTAATTTCACAAGCACTATTTTTACTTTAGGAAGAAGACGGGGTGGTAATAACTATAATGTTGTAGGGTATATAGATGAGGTACGCGTCGTAATTGGTTCAGCAGTCTATACTGGGAATTTTACTGTACCTACTGCTCGTTTTTCTGGTTCTGGTCAATCGGCAGGAGCGGCAGGGTCTAATATTGCCGCAGTTACAGCCGCACAAACCAAACTTCTTATTCATAGTAATCTTTCTACTGGTGGGTCTGGTGTGGCTACATTCACAGATAGTGCTACTACAGGTACTACACATACAATTACTCCAACTGGATGTTTTCATTCTACTTTACACGCAAGTCATGTTGAGGGAACTGGGTCAAATCTCATAACTCCAGCAATGGCGTGGCCAGCAAGTGGAAAAACATTTGGAAGTACAGGTGTTTATTTTGATGGAACTGGTGATTATTTAACCGTTCCAGATCACGCAGATTGGGATTTAAGTAGTTCATGGACTCTTGATATGTGGGTCTACCCAACTGATTTAGGAACTGGGTTTAATTCTGTTTTTCAAGTTGGTACAGATACCGCCAATGGTTTTGTCCTTGATATGAGTAGTGGTGGCTCTACTCCAAGATTCCTTTACTATGCTGGATCATGGTTGACACTTTCTTCAAGTGCTACTATTTCAAATGGCACTTGGACACATCTTTCTGTTGGTTGGGATGGGTCTACATATCGAATATTTGTTGGTGGTACTCAAACTGGAAGCGCATCTAGTAGTACCGCAATAACAAACCCAGCCGCAGTTATGCAAATTGGTAGAGCAACAGTATCTGGCTCTGTACATAGATATTTTACAGGATATATTGATTCACTAAGATTTTCTACATCTGCACGTTGGACTTCAGCATTCACTCCACCCACTACAATTTATACTAAAACCATAGGGTCTGTAGTTATTCCCACAATCACCTTCACAGGTTCAGCAACACAACTAGCCGGAGATGAGGACATTGAGTTTACTGCTGTAGAAAATACTACTAAAGCCGATGGTAGTCGGAGTTTTATTGATACTGACATTGGTTTAACTCTTACTAACCTAACAGGAGCAGATAAGAGCAAGGCTACTCTTACAGGGACTCTAACTTCTGCCGAATCAACTACGCATACGAATATGCCACTAAAGTTACAGGTTCGTAAGACTCTTGCAACTGCGGCATATGCTGATGCATCAAGAGTAGTTACCTTTTCTGGTTCTGAAACTACTGCTGGATTAGCACCTGCTATGCCTGTAACTGGTACAGGTATTCCAGCTAGTACAACGATTACTACAGTAGATACTACAACTACAAT
>Ga0209089_10000733_pt1 | contig 29695 bp, 28 predicted proteins | sample ArcticOcean_MG_C_FD_187431 | JGI IMG/M metagenome (GOLD analysis project Ga0209089, IMG submission 187431) | Marine microbial communities from western Arctic Ocean - ArcticOcean_MG_CB2_150 (SPAdes) (version 2) | ecosystem: Environmental > Aquatic > Marine > Oceanic | place: Arctic Ocean: Canada... | reverse complement strand
TAGAACAGAATCCAAATTTAAAAAACATGTCTCCAAAAGAGGTTTTTGATGAGTTTGCTGTAAAAGCTAGAACACCATTGGGTAGAGCTCAAACTCCAGAGGATATAGGCAATACAGTAGCTTTTTTTGCTTCAGAAAATTCATCTGAAATAACAGGGCAAGCACTAAATGTTAATGGTGGAGCTACATTAGATTAGAAAAAAAGGTATATATTTGAAAAATACTTATGATTATATAGTAATTGGTGCTGGATCTTCCGGAGGAGTTATTGCCGCTAGATTGTCAGAAAATCCTAATAATAATGTTCTTTTAATAGAAGCAGGAAATTCTTTTGAAAATATCGATGAAATCCCTGATGTGATTTTAAAAGGTATGGCTACTGGAGCTGATTGGACAGGTAACCAAGCTATAGGAACAGAATTTGATTGGAAATATAAAGCTATATCTAATCCAGAATTTACTGAAATGAGAGTTCCAAGAGGTAAGCTTATTGGAGGAACTAGTTCAATAAATGGCCAAGTATTTCTTAGAGCTATACCTGAAGATTTTGAAAATTGGAAATCAACAGGATTGGATAATTGGTCATTTGAAGAATGCTTGAATTATTATATAAAACTTGAAAATGATTTGGATTTTCAAAATAAATATCATGGAAATGAAGGCCCAATTCCAGTGAAAAGGCACAGTTTAGACTCTTTGCTGGAAGACCAATTAAGTTTTTATGAAACAGTCCAAGCAATGGGACATAAATCAACAGATGATCACAATCTTCCTTATTCAGAAGGAGTCGGACCTTTGCCACTTAATAATCCAAATGGAGTTAGGTGGAGCACTGGAATCTGTTATGTTTTACCCTCCTTAAAAAGAGAAAATTTTAAAATTTTACCTAATTCTATTTGTAAAAAAATATTAATAGAAAATGGTAAACAAATAGGAATAGAACTTGAAAATGGTGAAATATATGAGTCGGGAGAAATTATTATTTCAGCTGGAGCTATTGAAAGTCCAAAATTATTAATGCTGTCAGGAATTGGAAATAGAGAAGTTTTAGAAGATTCTGAAATTAAACATATTCATCAACTTGAAGGTGTTGGTGGAAATTTAAGAGATCACCCAGCGGTTGAATTAAGATGGAATGCAAGCGAACAATTAAATAATAATCTTTCAGATGTTGGAGCTCAAAAAGTTGCTTTAAGATATTCCTCAGAAAATGCACCATCATCTGAAAGATTAGATATGGTTTCAATTATGAGATTTCAACCTGGAGCTATGACTGCTGATAATTTACATTTTGACAAATCAGACTTTGGAAAAACTAGAGTAGCAATTACAACTGGATTATTTTTAGCTAAAAGTTCAGGAAATTTATCACTAAATAAAAAAAACCCATTATCTAGACCTAAATTAAACTATAATTTTCTAAATAATAAATCAGATTTAGATAGAATGATTGAAGGAGTAAAATTTAATTATGAAATAGCTAGGCATCATAATTTTGATTCATTTAGAAATGAATTAATAGCTCCAATGCCTGAAGCATTAGAAGATGATGGATTGTTAGTTAAATGGATAAATTCTAATGTTCATACTATGCATCACATATCAGGTACTTGCAAAATGGGAAGTACAAAAGATAACCTTTCTGTTGTGAATGAATTTGGAAAAGTTATAGGAATTGATGGTTTAAGAGTAGCCGATTGTTCAATAATGCCTGATTGTGTGAGAGCTAATACAAATGCAACTGCTATTATGATAGGTGAAAAAATAGCTGATCATATAAAAAACGGAGACTAGTTATGAATAACACTTCATCATCATTAGATGTCAGATTAAAAGCTAGGAATGGAAATAACTTTACTACTTCAGGATTAGCAAATGGCTTTGTTCAAACTAATGTAGTTGTAATACCAAAAGAATTTGCTTATGATTTTATGTTGTATTGTCAAAGAAATCCAAAACCGTGCCCTTTAATAGAAGTTTTTGATCCTGGAGAATTTTCTTCTTTGAATGCAAAAAACTCTGACATAAGAACAGATGTACCAGAGTATAAAATTTTTAAAAATGGTAAATTTTTTAACTTTTCTGAAAATATAAAATCTTTTTGGAGAGAAGATTTTGTAACCTTTTTATTAGGTTGCTCTTTTACATTTGAAAATGAATTAATTAAGAGTGGAATTGATTTACCATATTTTAAATTAGGAAAAAATGTTCCTATGTTTATAACTTCAATAGATACTAAAAAATCTGGAAAATTTTCAGGCAAAATGGTAGTAACTCAAAGATGGATTCCCAGAGAAAAAGTAGTTAGAACAATTCAAATAACAAGTAGATTTCCTAATCAACATGGAACTCCTATACAAGTTGGAAATTCAGAAGAAATTGGAATTTTAGATCCTCAAAAACCAGACTTTGGAGACTCTTGGATTCCAGATAATAACAATCTGGTTCCTGTATATTGGGCTTGTGGAGTTACTCCTCAAATAGCTATACAGAATGCAAAATTAGAAATTGTGATTACGCACAGTCCCGGAAAAATGTTTATAACTGACTTGAAAGATGAAGATATGGCAGTTATTTAATGGATTACTTAGATATAGAAAAAATTATTTTAGAAGATGATCAAAGAGGTATGACATCTATTTACGAAAAAATAAAAAAAGGTTACCTAGAAAAGTCTGTAGATCTTATTTTAGAAAAAAAAGGATTAATTTTTATTTCAACAGGTTTTTATATTTTTTCAGCTCAATCTTCAGAAACTGATGGTCCTCCAGGTGCCATAGCTTTAGGAGAAACTTTAGAAAAACTTGGTTTTGAAATTATTTATGTCACGGATAAATTTTCTAAAGATATTATTTCGGGAATGTCTAGTGAAGAAAAAGTTATAGACTTTCCTATAACCTCACATACTGAATCTAGCAAAATTGCTAATGATTTAATAAAAGACTATGACCCTAAATCAATTATTGCTATAGAAAGAGCTGGTTTATCTAGTGATGGTAAATATAAGAATTTTAAAGGGTTAGATTTTTCAAAGTACAATGCCAAAATAGATTATTTATTTGAACAACATCCTTCCACTATTGGTATTGGTGATGGAGGAAATGAAATAGGTATGGGTAATTACAAAGATATAATTTTTGAATTAGATAATATTAGTATCAGCCCATCTATTATCACAACAACTCAAAACATTATTGCAAGTACATCTAATTGGGGAGCTTATGGTTTAATTGCGGGAATTTCAAAAAAGTCTAACAAAAACCTTCTTCCTTCAGTTGAAAAAGGAAAAGATTTGATTAAACAAGCATATGAACTTGGGGCAGTAGAAGGTATGTCTGGTGAATCTAAAGCCTGGGTTGATGGAAGATCATTAGAAGAAGATAAAATTTGCTTAGAAAAACTTAATTCTTTGTTTTAGATGTTTTTTTATCTTTTACTAATGTCTCTTTAACAAAAAACCTTAAAAAAATAACTCCTGTGATAGCTATAATCCCGCTTGAAAAACTTGCTGTAGCTAATGAGAAACTATTAGCTATTATACCCATTACTGTAGGCCCAGCTGCTCCTCCACTATCAGAAATAAACCTCCAAATTCCAAGAAATCCACCTCTATTATTTGGTGGAGAGAGATCTGAACCAAGTGTAAGAACTAGTCCGCTAGAAATTCCATTTCCTATTCCTGATAAGATTGCTGCAATAATTAATGTAGCATAAGGTGTCAAAAATAATATAGGAGACCCTACTGTTCCTATAAGGACTAAAGACGAGCCTAATATTATAAAAGCAGGGATGCCTGTAAATCTTCTTCCAAATTTATCCATAATATAACCTGAAATAGGAAACATAAATGAATCTACCGCAAAGCTAAGAGTAGTGATATATCCAATTTCATCTTTTCTTAAATCTAAGTTATCTCCCCATAGAGGTATAACAATTTCTCTACTAGCTCTTAAAAACTGTAGTGCAATTGCTGATATTCCAGCAGTTAAATAAACACGCTTATGGTCTATAAACGTGTTTCTAAGATCATTTAAGTATCCAATACTAGGTTTTTGATCACTCATTTCAAATTTTTGAGAGTTTTTAAGTATAATAATTAAAGTTAAAAATGCTATAAATCCTTGAAAAAAGAAGGGTGACCTTATAGATATAAATTCTGCCATTATTCCTCCTATTAATGGTCCAATAATAGTAGCAATTCTTCCGAAACCTCCAAATAGCGCTAAAGCTCTGCCTCTAGATTCAGTAGGAATAACTGAAGCTATGTAAGCATGTCTTGATATAGACCATAAAGCAAAACTTACACCAGCCAATATTCTTGATAAAAATAAAATAGTAAAACTTCCACTTAATCCAGCAAAAATAGAACTAACTCCAAATAAAACTACTCCAATAATCATGGTTCGATTAAGACCTAATTTGCCAATTAACATACCAGCAGGTATATCAAAACCCATAGTTCCAAAATGTCTTGCAGCGATAGCCATTCCAACTAATAAGTCACCTGAATGAAAAGTATCTCTAGCGTATATTGGTAAAACAGGAATAAGTAGACCTTGTCCCATTGATAATAGAAAACTTGGAGCATATACACTCCACATTATAGATTTTATTGAAAAATTATTTTTATTCAATTTTTTTATTAAGGATTAGTGGTATATCCCCAAGCATCAACTACTCTATTAGAATGTTTAATATTATTATGCGTAGCAAACTCAATAGTATTCCCATCTATATCTTGTATATAAACAGCTTTTTGACCATCATGTCTTGTACTAGGCCCATTTGTAATTTCATAATCAGATTTTTTTAATATTTCTACAGTTTCATCAAAGTTTTCAACTTCAAATGCAACATGAAATTTAACTAATTCATTTCCAGGGCCTTCTGGTGGTTCGATTAAATGTATCATTGTTCCATCAGAAGTTTTTGACCAGATAACATGTTTATCATCAACCATTGATGGTATTATTTTTAATCCTAATAAATCTTTATATAAAGAGAAAGATTTTTTTCTATTATTAATGGGGATTGCTACATGGTTTATTTTTTTAATTTTAATATTTTCTAAATTAGGCATTTTGTCCTTTGTTTTTATCTAATTTATTTCGACTATAATTTCTATTTCTACAGCCATATTATTAGGTAATGAACCCATCCCAACTGCAGATCTTGCATGTCTACCTTTTTCACCAAAAACCTCGACAAAAAAATCTGAACATCCGTTGATTACTTTTGGATGATCTATAAAATCAGAAGTAGAATTTACCATGCCTAAAACTTTTACAATTTTTTCAATTCTGTCTAAAGATCCTAAGTATGATTTCATTACGGAAATAAGATTAATTGCAGTATTTTTAGCTAATTCATAAGCTTCTTCTGCCGAAATATCTTCTCCAACTTTACCTGTTATAAAATTTCCAGACTTATCTCTAGGTCCTTGACCTGAAAGATATATTAAATTTCCTGTTTGTTGAACTGGAATATAGTTAGCTACTGGGCTAGGTGGTGAATTTAATTCAATACCTAATTCTTTTAATTTATTTTCAAAACTCATTTTTTCCCCTTTATAATATTATTTTGGTTCAGTCATACTTAGTGGTTCTAAAATTATATCAATTTCTTCTGAACTTAAGTCTGTTTCTCTTAATGTTACCTCTTTAATTGTTTCTCCACTTTCAGAAGCTATATGAGCTATATTAGCAGCTTTATCATAACCAAGTTTTGGAGCTAATGCAGTACAGATTGCTAAACCTTGATTCACCATATTAGGACCTTTTTCTGTTGCTATTAATCCATCTATACATTGTTTAGAAAAATTTTCAGAACCTGAAGCTAATATTTCAATCGATTCAAGTAAATTATGTGCTGCAATAGGCATCATTACATTTAATTCAAAATTACCACTTTGTCCAGCTATACTTACTGTTTGATCATTGCCCATAACTTGAGCACAAATCATAGTTATTGATTCTGCGATTACAGGATTAACTTTACCTGGCATTATTGATGATCCAGGTTGTACTTCAGGTAAGCTAATTTCACCTATGCCTGCTCTTGGTCCAGATCCTAACCATCTAATATCGTTTGCTATTTTCATTAAACTAACTGCAAAACTTCTTATACAACCCGAAGCAAATACTATCCCATCAATTGTTGATTGAGATTGAAAGTGATTTTCAGTTTCTGTAAAATTTATTCCTGTTTTATTACTAATTTTATTAATAACTTCTCCACAAAATTCTGGATTCATTCCAATTCCAGTACCTACAGCAGTTCCCCCTAAAGCTAAAACAGAAAGTTCTTCTAGGGCAGAATTCACTTTGCTCAAAGAATTTTTAATTTGTCCATTATAACCCTTAAACTCCTGTCCAAGTCTTACTGGAGTTGCATCCTGTAAGTGTGTTCTTCCAGTTTTAACAATTCCCCAAAACTCTTTTGATTTTTTTTCTAAAGATGTTTTTAAAATTTCCATTGATGGAATTAAATTATCTTTTATGGAAATTGCTGCTGCTATATGTATAGCTGTAGGGATAACATCATTAGAAGATTGCCCTTTATTCACATGATCATTTGGATGAACAGGATCTCTTGATCCAATTTCTCCTCCCATTTTTGATATTGCTAGATTAGATATCACTTCATTTACATTCATATTTGTAGATGTACCTGAACCAGTTTGAAAAATATCTACTACAAAACTTTCATCATGTTTTCCATCGATTACTTCTTGAGCGGAGTTTATGATTGATTCTGCAATTTTTTTATCTAATAAATTTAATTCTAAATTTGTTTCAGCAGCGGATTGTTTAATTAATCCAAGAGCCTTAATAAAAGACCTTCCAAAACGTAAATCAGATATAGGAAAATTTAATTGTGCTCTTCGAGTATTTGCCCCATATAAAGCTTTCGAAGGAACTTGTAATTCACCCATAGAATCTTTTTCTAATCTCATATTCATAAAATTACTCCAAATTTAGTGACGTTTATCATATTCTTCAAATGTTTTAGCAGCAGCTGCTAATGAATTTACAGCTGTTGGATAACCTCCATAGAAAAGCATTTGAGTTATTAATTCTACAATTTCTTCTTTGGTCCAGCCATAGTTTAAGGCTCCAGTAATATGGCCTGGTAATTGATTTGGTTTATCTAGGACTATTAAAGCTGCAACTGTACATAAAGATCTTATTTTACCTTCAAGTTTCGGTCTCTGGTAAATATGTCCAAAAAGAGTTGCATTAATTAGATTAAAAGCTTCTTCTGTACTTTTTGCAACCTCTGGAGTTCCAGGATCTCCATCATAGTACCATTCTCTCCATTCCTTTGCTTTTTCAAGTAATTCTTCATAATTTTTCATCTATTTTTCCTCCTTGAAGTTCAGTTTTAAAAGGTTTATATATTCCTATTATCAATGCAAATAAAGTTATTAATGCAGATAACCAAAATATAGCATTAATTCCATATGAGTTTACTATTAAACCTGATAGTGCAGGACCTAAAAACATTCCTATGGCGTAATAAGCTTGATATGCCCCCATAGCTAAACCTCTTGAACTCTGTTCAAAACTAATTAGAATAAGCGTTATAGTTACTGTATAAAGAATTCCTCTTCCAAAACCAGATATAAATTGCAATATAGCAATCAATGATAAGCTTTCAACATAAGAAGTAAAAATAAGACTTATTATCATGCAAGATGAACCAACTATTATAGTTTTTCTTATTCCTATCTTATTTATAAAAAACGCTGAAAGGCTCATGCCGAAAATTCCTGCAAGTTGAGATAGTGTAGCTATATCACCAATATTGGTTTTACTTCCTCCAAGATTCTCAATAATAATTGGCAGGAATCCAAAATTTACACCAAAAGTTACAAAATGAAATCCAATTGCTATTATAGAAATTCTAATTAAAATTCCACTACCCAAAATTTTATAAAAATCGTGGTTTTTTTTATCAATTTTCCTTGTATTTTCTTTTGCTGCAAAAAAAACAATCATTCCTAAAATACTCACGATTAATGAACCTATAAATGGAGCGGTGTTACCAAAATAATCTGCTAATCTTCCACTAATTAATGTTGATATACTAATTGCAATACCGTTTATTCCCATCATGAAAGAGCTGGCATAATGCATTAATTTATTCTCAAATTGAGATGCAAATAACAAACTTATGGCAACCCAACCTGCACCTGCAATTCCTGTTACACTTCTAGCTAGAAAAATTTGTATTGGATCAGATGCTAAGGCTAATCCTAATGAACCTAGAGCTGAACAAAGCATCGTAATTATTGCAAATGGCTTTGTTCCCCATTTATCTACTGCTATCCCTAAAGGTATTCTAAGTATCATTTGACCGATTGCATAAGCTGCAACAATATAACCTATCATAGTTGCAGATGCACCTAATGATTGTGAATGGTTTGGAAGTATTGGCACATATAAATATAAAGAAACCCAAAAGAAAAATGTTCCAATAATAATATAGACTATTGAGGGATTATTAAAAATTTCTTTAATTAGTTGTTTCAAGATAGTTATTTAAAGATGTGATATATTTTTTCTTATAAAAAATAAATTACTTATTAATTATGCTAAATTCTATAATAAAGGTGGCTTAAATGAAATTTTGTTATGCTAATAGAAGAATGACTCTATATCCTAATTCAGTAGATCCTTGGGATATTGATCCTAATGACTATACTGATGAATTCCTAACTAAAGTTAAAGAAATGGGTTTTGATGCTTTAGAAATTTCTACTGAAACTTTAGATAGAATCAGTACTACAAAAGATGGCATCAATAACTTCAATAGTAAAGTAAAATCTTTTGGTTTAGAAATTGGAGCTATTAGAAGCGGAGGGACTCTTACTGAGGCTAAAAATGGACCAAAAAATATAAAAAAGATGAATAAAGCAATTGAGTATGGTAAATTATGTGGATCTGAGGTCATTAATGGAGCAATTAGTGCACCATCAAGGTATCCTGGAAACCCAATAGGAAGTTTGCCTGCATCAAGTAGTGGATGGACTAAATCACAAGATTCATCAAAAGAAGCTGATATGTGGGTTTATGATCATTTAGCTAAAATTTATCAAGAAGCATGCGATAAAGCGATCGATAGTAATATCAATTTATCAGTTGAAATTCATCAAAATTCTCCTATAGATAATTCATGGTCTGCTGTTTATTTACATAAATTAGTATCTAGAAAAAACTTTGGAATTAATCCTGATTTAGGTAATGTGTTATGGAACTATGATCAACCAGAAGAAACTTTTGAAAATTGTATAGATAGTGTTGCATCAATATCAAACTATTGGCATTGTAAAAATCTTCAGACTATCAATCATCCTGAAAACGAAAGATCTGTATTTATTAGAGTTCCATTATCAGATGGAGAAATAGATTATAGATATGCTATATCTTCTTTAACTAATGCTGGATATAAAGGATATATGGCTATTGAAGGTACTCAAAATGGCGATCAATTTTACAAAGATTTTCAAAGTATTAATTATGCTAAAAGCGTAATTAAATCACTCGACATCTAAAGGTTTTGGCGCTTTACCAAATTTTGATACCCAAACTAATAAAATAGAAAAAATAAATAGAATAGAAAACCCCAAAAATGCATTTCTATAAGATCCAGTTTGGTCATGAGTTATTCCGGCTATTAATGGTCCTAAAGCCATTGGTATTGCTGTTAAAAAAGTATTAATTCCCATCATTGTTCCAAGATTTTTTAAACCAAATTGTTCAACTAAAACTAAAGCTATAAGTGCCCCAAATGCTCCAAAACCTAACCCATAAATGAAACACCCTATCCATAAAATTAAAGCACTATCTCCAATACATAAAACCATTACACCTATAGTTTGAAAAAATAAACTTATAATTAGAGTTTTTCTTGCGGTATATTTTTCACTGGCTCTTCCAAATGATAATTTTCCAATAACTCCCATTACTGCAATCATCATCAAGCAAGAAGTAGATATACTTTCGCTCATACCTTCATCTTGTAGGAACTGAGTTAATTGAGTAAGAATTCCTTGATATGTTAAAACACCTAGCATTAATGAGATACTTATGGCCCAAAATCTAAAAGATTTTACTGCTTCTGATAAATCAAAACCCCATTTAGATTGTTTTTTTGCTATTTCAAGGTGCTCTAAATTTCTATTTGTTCTTATAGATTCCTTTTCAATTAGATCCGGTGATTCAGACATAATAAAATAGGCTGCAATTGAAAGCATTAACATAATTATTCCGAAAATTAAATATGCTGATTGCCAATTAGAGAATGATATTACTGATGCTGCTAATGCTGGCATTGTAAAACCTCCAAAGTTATTTCCTGAGGTTACTGCACCCATAACCCTTCCTCTGGTTTTAGGAAACCATAAAGGAACAATTTTTCCTGATGTAATTTGAGTAGCACCTGGGAATCCTGCATAAATCAAAGCACTGTAAAGGTACCATTGCCAAAGACTTGAAATAGTAGGTCTGAGCAAAAAACCTAAACTAATAATTAATAAAGAAATCAACAATACATATTTTATTCCATACTTATCTGCAGCTTTCCCAAGAATAGGTCCTGTAATTCCAGATACAAATGCTAATGACAAAGCTCCATTTAATTGTGTTTTAGTCCATCCAAATTCATTTTGTAAAGGTGTAGCAAATTGCCCAAAAGCATATTGAGACATTCCTATCGAAAGACCTGTTGATAAAAATGCAATTAAAGCTATTTGGTAACCTCTGTAAGGAGTTTTCATAGATATACCTTGGGAATTTTTATTTTTTGTTGAAAATAATGAATTTATTTCATGTTATAGCTTCATTAAATATAATCAAACATTTATTATTACTGAAAATAAAGATTATTATTGAGAGGGAAAAATCATGACAACAAATAACTTAATTTATGAACCTGTAAAAAACTGGGCTAAAATTCCTATGGGTATTTCTTTTTATGGAGACTGCGGAGGTGTAGCAGTTGATTCTAAAGATAATGTATATGTTTTTAATAGAGGCACAGACCCTGTTTGTGTGTTTGATGAATCTGGAAATTTTTTAAGATCTTTTGGCCATGGAGATTTTGATAGACCACATGGAATAGAAATTGATAGTGAAGACAATATTTATCTAGTAGATGATGGTCCAGGTAATTTTGTACAAAAAAGAAAGAATGATGGACAAATAATTTTTACAATTGGCGAAAGAGGAAAAGAAGCTCCTTGGCAACAAGGAGGTATGTTTAACCGTCCTACTGATATTGCTATTCATCCAGAAACAGGAGAACTATTTATATCTGATGGGTATGGTAATTCTAGAGTCCATAAATTGACTCCTGACGGAAAGCATATTAAAAGTTGGGGAGTCCCAGGTACAGGAAATGGTGAATTTTCTCTTCCTCATAATATTTCAATGATAGGCAATGATAAGGTAATCGTTGCTGATAGAGAAAATTTTAGGCTTCAAATATTTGATTTAGAAGGTAATTACTTAGATCAATGGCATTTACATCATCCAATGTCAGTTACAGAAGGTAAAAATGAGGATAAAAATTTGTATATAGGAGAAATGGGTCCTCCTGATGTACAAAAAGGAGTTCCTGGGCTAGGTAATAGAATAGTAGTTTTATCTCCATCTGGAGATAAAATAGCTCACTTTGGAGCAGCATTGCCTGGGCAAAATGCTGATCAATTTGTTGCACCCCATGGAGTAACTACTGATTCAAAGGGTAATGTATATGTAGGAGAAGTTGCTTGGACATGGTGGGGATCTAAGCAAGAACCTAAACCTCTAGGAGAATTAATTTCATTAAGAAAATGGATAAAAAAATAATATAAAGGTAATCTAATGAATAAAAATAAAAATTATACTCCTGAGCCTTTATGGGCTAAACTTCCTCATCCAATGAGGTTTCATGAAGCTACCAGTGTTGCTACTGACTCTAATGATGATGTTTATGTTTTTAATAGAGGAGCTTTTCCATTGATAATTTTTGATAAAAATGGAAATTATAAAAGTCATTGGGGTGTGGGAGAATTTGATAGACCTCATGGTATCAGAATTGATAAAAATGATGATTTATTCCTGATTGATGATATTGGACATATTGTTCAAAAAAGAAAAAAAAATGGGGAAGTAATTTTTACCATAGGTGAAAAAGGAAAACCGGCTAAATGGCAAGGTGGAGACTATTTTAATAGACCTACAGATGTAGCTATAGATAATGAAACTGGAAATATATATGTGTCTGATGGATATGGAAATTCAAGAATTCATAAATTTGATTCAGCAGGAAAGCATATCAAAAGCTGGGGGAACCCTGGTTCTGAAAATGGTGAATTTTCTCTTCCTCATAATATAAGTATTTTTGATAATAATAAAATAGCTTTATGTGACAGAGAGAACTTTAGAGTTCAAATTTTTGATTTTGATGGTAACTATATTGATCAATGGCATTTTCATAGACCTATTGCTATCTATTCTGATCAATATTCTAAAGAAATATTTGTAGCGGAAGCAGGAGCTCCTGAAGTTCAAGAAAGAGTACCTAATCTTGGCTTAAGAGTAGTAATTGTTAATGAAAAAGGAAAAATGATTTCTTCATTTGGGAAAGGGACTTTAGGTGAACAACCAGATCAGTTGATTGGGCCTCACGGTATATCAGTTGATTCTGAAGGATCTGTTTATATTGCAGAAGTTTCATTTACAGCTTATGGTTCGAGACAAGATCCACCTAGAGAAGTTGTTTCACTAAGAAAATGGAAAAGGAGCTAAAAATGATTATAGGAGATGGTGATTTTAAGTATGAATTAGATGAAGATTGGCCTAAATCTATTCCTGAATATTGGACTTTGGGGCAATGTGCAGATATTGATATTGATTTAAATGATGATGCTTGGGTTTTTTCTAGAGGATTACATCCTGTAACCAAATGGTCAAATGATGGTAATTTTTTAGGTTCTTGGGGTAATAAAGGAGATCAAAAAGGAGAATTTAGAATTGCCCACGGATTAAATATTGATGATGAAGGATATATATGGCTTACTGATAATCAGACTCATCAAGTTACAAAACATAAACCAAATGGAGAATGTGTACTAGAATTAGGAGAATTTGGATTTGCTAATTTTACTCTTACGACCGATGGAACTCTTGGGAATCCATTTAATATGCCAACTGGATCAAGTATTGCACCAGACGGTAAGATTTTTGTTAGTGATGGTTATGGGAATAGAAGAGTTCATAGGTTTTCTAAAGATGGGAAACATGAAATATCTTGGGGTGAACATGGAACTTCTGAAGGGAAATTTTCAATAGTTCATAAATTAGGAGTTTCAAAAGATAATAGGATATTTGTGTGTGACAGAGAAAATGACAGAATTCAAATTTTTTCCCCTGATGGTGAATTGTTAGAAATTTGGACTAACGGCTTAGTTGGTCCAGGTGATGTATATTTTCAAAATGATATTGTATATGTAGTAGAACAGGGTGGAGGAAATGGAATGTCAATATGGAATCTAGATGGTGAGTTGATTACTAGATGGAGAGGAGTTCCTGAAGTATGTGAAGCAGCCCATGGATGCGCAGTTGACTCCAGTGGAAATATTTTTATTGCTGAAATAGGCGAAGGTTCTGTTGGTCAAAGAATCAGAAAGCTTAATAAAGTTTAAAAAGCATCGCTATTTTTTGCTATATCGTTCAAGTCTTTTCTTGAATATGAACCTAGTGATCTAAAATTAAAATCTGTATAATTTTTTATCCATTGCATAGCAATTTTAGAAGAATCTTCATATTTAGATTTTTCTTTATCCGAAGCACTATCACCTAGTAATGTAATGATATCCTTAGTCTCATTCAATATTATTTCTTTTACTAGTTTAAAAGAGTGTTCTTGTTCAGTATCCTCTGAAAAAGACTTATGAATAATTCTTTGAGCAATTTGTCCTGTAGAAATTCTAGCTGTTGCCAAATCCTCCATTAAAGCAGGTCTTTTTCCGGGTTTACCTGCTAATCTGTCAATTCCTTTAGCTCCTCTACCATTCAACCATCCTTCTATATATTCTAATAAAGTCCTAATATTTTGCCTTGTGCCTTCTTTAGTTAATGTACCATTTGGTTTTTCTATTTTTACAGGATAATTATCAGGATCCTTCATGTTTTCAGTAGGTTTCCATCCGGATTCTCTGATTTTTTTAAAAGGTTCTGCTGCTGGATCCATATGATAAATATGAGCAACCCAGGCTCTAATAAACCCTTGTTTAGCTTCCCATTCTTTATCAGCTTTTATTGATTTTGCTGCTTCAATATTTACCTCTTCATCTTTTGAAGGTAATGCTGTAGCCATGCCTCCGATGGGTACGGCATTATGCTTTAAGCAAACCGCTACCAATCTTCTAAATATGTTTGACATAAACTCTGTATTTTGAATAGTGACTTCAAATCTATCAGGCCAAACAAATCTTTCATCATGCATTACATATTCTAAAATACTTGCCTTTAAATCCCATCTCGCTGCATTTAATCCTGCTGCATATTCTCCAAGCGCATAAAGCATTTCTTCCATCTGAAATACAGCTGGCAAAGATTCAATTAATATTATTGCTTTAATGTTAATATTAGAAATTTCTGGAACAGAATTCTTTATTTCTGTAAATAAAGAATTATAAAACTTTGTTTCTCTAGCAGATTCTGTTTTAGGTATATAAAAATAGACCCCTTCACCTTTTTTATGTTGCTCTCTTCCTCCAAAAAACAATGTTAGAGCTGTTCCTAAAATAGTTGCTGCAATAGGTGAACCATCTATTGTTACCATAGGCTCATCTAAATGCAATCCTCTTTCTCTATGCATGAAAAAAGGAATTTTTCCTGGTTGTAATTCATAATGTTTTCCAGTTTTAGTATTATCAAAAGATAAGGTCCCTAAAGTTGCTTGCATTCTATTTCTTGCTGCTAATATAGAATCTTCAAGAGTATGGCCTGCAGCATCTTCATCATCATCAAGATCACCTTCTGCTCTTACTCCCCCCGGACCCGGATTTAAGGCATTTATTAACATAGAGGCTATACTTGCTGGTCCTGATATTTCAATTCCAGGAGTTTTAAGATCTTTTGGTAGGTCTTTTATTGTCCATTCACCATTTGCATCAGATTTAGTAAGATGTTTTGGCATAGACCCGTTTCGAGCTTTTTCTTGATTAGAAAGCCTATCTTTCCTAATTTCATGGACTTCATCATTAAATTTATCATGTAATTTAACTAATAATTTTTGAAAATCATCAGTGAAAATATCGTTACATTCTATATTAGATTGGTAGTATAATCTGTTACTCAAAGTTGTTGCTCCTATAATTACTTTTGTCAAAAAAATTATACTATTATTTTTTGTTAAATCTACTTTGGAAAACTATGAAATAAGTTCTTTCAAATCAGAAACATCTCTATCAGCTCTTAGTCTACCTAGAGCCTTTCTTTCTATTTGACGAATTCTTTCTCTAGTAAGACTTAAATCCCTTCCTATTTCCTCAAGAGTTCGAGGCTTTCCATCTGTGATTCCAAATCTTAATTCTAGTACTTTTCTTTCTCTGTCATTTAGTTGGCTCAAAATTGCATCTATATGGGCTCTCATAGATGATTGAGCTGCAACTTCTGGAGGAGTTGGAGTTGAATTATCTTCGATTAAATCTCCAAGTTCATTTTCTCCTTCTTCTCCAATAGGAGTTTCAAGAGAAACAGGCTCTTGAGCCATCTTTAATATTTCTGCTACTTTATTTGGTAGCATTTCTAATCTATCTGATAATTCTTGGATTGAAGGTTCTCTATTATATTCTTGAGCAAGTTCTCTTCTAGACCTCATGATTTTATTTAAAGTTTCAACTACATGAACAGGTATTCTAATGGTTCTTGCTTGATCAGCTATTGCTCTAGTTATTCCTTGCCTAATCCACCATGTGGCATAAGTTGAAAACTTAAAACCTTTTCTAAAATCAAATTTTTCTATTGCTCTCATTAAACCAATATTGCCTTCTTGGATTAAATCTAACATTGATAATCCTCTATTTAGATGTTTTTTTGCAACGGATACAACAAGTCTTAAGTTAGCTTCTCCTAAATGTTTCCTAGCTTTTTCTCCTTCTTTTTTTAAGATTTGTAAATGTTGTTTTAAATTATTATTATTTATTTTTGATAATATTTCACCAAAATTTTTAATAGGTTTTTCTATGATTAATTTAGAATTATTAGTAAACATTTCTGGTATTAATCTTCTAACTATTGATAATTCAATTAATTTTTCTTGTGTTTCTTCCAAAGGGATTCCTGTACTATCAGAAACGTATTTGGCTGCTTGTAAGAAAACTTCATCAACTTTTTGACCATCTATAATTTCTCTTATTTGTTCATTTTTAGTTAAGTCTGAAAGTAAAACTGATTCTTTAATATTTAGAAATTTTTTCAATGATTTTATTACGTCAGAAAGGTTAGATATATTCTCTAATGACTTTTCAATAATAAATGTATTTAGATCTTTGTTTAAATAAAAATCAGTGGTGTAATCAAGCTCATCTTCTGAAAAATCTGAAGGTAGAATTAAAATCTTTTTTAAATAAATAGAACTTTCTATTGATCTTGCTAAAATCACTTCGTCTTTTGCAGAAAGTAGACTTACTTTTCCTATTTCTTTAAGATACATTCTTACAGTGTCGTTACTTAATTCAGAATCATCTTTGGATTTTTTTGTATCTTTATTAGATTCTCTTTCTTGTTCCCAACTTGTCAATTCAGAGCTTGAGAAAGATTTAAGATCTTGTTCTTCTTCGTTAGCTTCGTCTTCTAAACCAGATTTACCGGATCGATGAATATTTTCTTCGTCATCAAAATTTTCTTCTTGATCTTGTTCTTCTTCGTTTGATTTTTCAACCAATTATTTATCTCCTTTTTTTACCTGAAAAGTACATGTTATTTCATTTAAGTAAAAAAATGAACATATATTTAATACAGTTTTCTGTCTTGCCTGTACTTCATTATGAATGTAATCTTTAAAAATATTTAATTTAGAAGAAAAGGACTACCAATGAGTAAATTTAATTTTGATAATATTTGGTCTGAAAAATCAACTGATGCACAAAGAGTTATACTTGCTCATGCTAAATATGATTTTGCTGTAGCATACCCTCCTTTTGAAGGAGTACCTTTAGATGGTCTTATTGATGGACTAAGAACTAAAGTTGATGCAGACGCTGAAAAAGTTTCAATTGAAATGTCATATTATCCACATGCTCAAGGAGATGAATCTCTCAGAGAATTTACTTCTAAAAAAATTTTTGACCATAGAGGAATTAAGTGTGATAAAGAGTCTTTAGTTTTATGTAATGGTTCTGGTGAAGCAATTGGATTAATTATTCAAGCATTAATAGATCCAGGTGATTATGTAATAACAGAGCAATATGTTTATATGGGTACTACAAAACAATTATCTTATTTTGATGCAAATATTGTTGGTTCTCCAATGGATGACAAAGGTCTAATACCTGAAAAACTAGAAGAAACTATTTTAGATATTAAATCTAAATATGGTGTAAACCCAAAAATGCTCTACACTATACCTGAAAGTCAAAACCCCACTGGTTCAACTTTACCAAAAGAGAGAAGAATAGAAATAATTGAAATTTGTAAAAAATACGGAATCCCAATACTAGAAGATGACTGCTATGTTGACAATAGATTTGGTGGAGAACCAGAACCATCTTTTGCATCTCTCGATGATTCTGGAATGGTAATATATGTAGGTTCTTTTTCTAAATTAATTGCTCCTGGTTTAAGAATGGGATATTTCACAGCTAGCGAAGAAGTAATAGATAGAGCTTTATCGGTTAAGATTGGATCTGGACCAAATCAATTTACTGCTTATGCTATTGATGGGTTTTTAAGGAGTAATTTAGAATCCCATAGAAATGAATACAATAGATTATTAAAAGGCAAGAAAGAAGCAATGGAAAAAGGTTTAATTGAAGCTTTCTCCAACACAAAAGCAAAATGGTCATCACCTGAAGGAGGTTGTTACATATGGTTTGAAATGACAGATGGAACAAATTTATCTGAAATTAGAGATGAAGTTTTTAGTCGAGGTGTAGGTTATATAAGTGGAGATAATTTTGCTCCTAATGGAGATGGCCAAAATATGGCTAGATTATGTTTTGCTTTTGAAACGCCTGAGAAAAATTATGAAGGTATTAAGGAATTTGCCTCAATACTTAAAGACCTTAAAGCTATTTAAAAACTTTCAAAACATTCATTTGTTCAATATTTCCAATATAAAACCCAATTCTTTGATGCAAATTTTCAGGTGCAATATCTAAGATTTTATTTTTACCATCAGTTGCATCACCATTTGTGTTCTCTGCTATGAAAGACAGGGGATTACATTCATAAATTAATCTTAGTCTTCCTATTCCGGTTGTTGGATCAGCAGGATAAGCAAAAATGCCACCTTTTAACAAATTTCTATGAAAATCTGCTACTAATGATCCAACGTATCTTGATGTATATTTACCTATATCACCTGATTTTAATTTACTTATCCATCTTTTATCGTTTTCAGTAAACTTATTCCAATTTGATTCATTTACTGAATAAACTTTGGAATTTCCATGCTTTATATTTTTATGTGTTAGGATTTCTGTTCCATCTTTCTCAAAAGAAAACATAGAAGTATTAGTTTTTTCTGAAATACACATTACAGTTGAAGAACCATAAACTACATAACCCGCTAATATTATATTTTTCCCTTTTTGTAAAAGATTAACTTCATCATTGATGTCAGAATTAACTTTTTTATATATCGAAAAAATAGTTCCGATTGTAACTGCTACATCTATATTTGATGAGCCATCTAAAGGATCAAAAACAACTATATATTCTGCATTTGGGTTATGAGGTTTTGGAGATATTATAGATTCAACTTCTTCAGAACCCATTGCAAAAACATTTCCTGTTTTTGAAAGATTATTAATTATTAAATTATTTGCAAATTCATCTAACTTTTCAACTTGTTCACCTTGAATATTAATTTCACCTGTTTTACCTATCAAGTTATTTATACTTGACTCTCTAATAGTTTCAGAAATTTTGAAACATGTAGAAGATACAATCTTAACAATTTCTTTTATTTCAAGATCTATGTCTAAGCTATTGAGGTATTCATTTAAATTACTTTTTTTATTTGTCATAAATTCGTCTTGATAAGAGTTTCAATTAATTACAAGATACTATAAATTTTATTGTAATTATATATTGTTTTAATAACTTTTTTGACTCGATTAATATGGAGATTTTTAATGGATAAAACTGAATTAAAAAAAATAGCAAATTTAATGGTTTCTTCAAAAAAAGGTATTTTAGCTGCTGATGAAAGTACTGGAACAATTCAGAAAAGATTTGATTCTATAGGTGTAGTATCAAATGAAATTAATAGGAGAGATTGGAGGCAATTACTTTTTCAGACTGAGTCATTTTCTGATTATATTAGTGGGGTTATACTTTTTGATGAAACTATAAGACAAAAAACTCAAGATGGTGAATCAATTGTTGATTTACTTTCAAATCAAGGTATTATTCCTGGTATAAAAGTTGATAAATCAACTCATCCCTTAGCTTTATTTGAATCTGAAGTTGTTACTGAAGGCCTTGATGGGTTAAGATCTAGACTGGAAGAATATCATGATATAGGAGCTAAATTTACTAAATGGAGAGCTGTAATTAATATTGGTAAAAATATACCCTCTGACTTTGCAATTGATGTAAATTCTTATCATTTGGCACTTTATGCAGCTTTATGTCAAGAGGTTGGTTTGGTTCCTATAGTTGAGCCAGAAGTTTTAATGGATGGAAACCATTCTATAGATGATTGTGCTGAAGTTACAATAAGAACTTTAGATAAAGTTTTTATGTACTTGAATCAAAGTAATGTTTACTTAGAAGGAATTATATTGAAACCAAACATGGTGCTATCAGGTAAAGATGCAAAAAACAGAGCAAACTCTGAATTAGTTGCAAAAAGAACAATAGAAGTTCTTAAAGAGACAGTGCCAAGTGAAGTTCCTGGAATTGCTTTTTTATCCGGAGGGCAGGAAGATCAAGAATCTATAGATAACCTTAACGCTATTAACATTAAAGCTAAAAAAGAAAACACTCCTTGGGAGCTAACTTATTCTTATGGAAGAGGTCTTCAATCAGCTCCTTTAAAAATCTGGAAAGGAAATCCAGATAATATTAAAAACGCACAAAAAGAATTTGAAAAAAGAGGTTTAGCAGCTTCGTTAGCTAGAGAAGGATTGTATAAATAATGGACTTTAAAAAATTACTAAATGAATCTGATAAAAATCTTGTAAATCACAGAAGAAAATTACATGCTATGCCAGAACTTGGATTTGAAGAAAACAAAACTTCAGACTACATACAAAACGAACTGAAAAAACTAGGAATACCATTTAAAACAGGCTATGGAAAAACAGGAATTATTGGAGTGATAACAGGAGGACTTGGAGAAGGAAGATCTATGATGATCAGGGCAGATATTGATGGACTTCCGTTAGATGAAGAAACAGATCTTGAATTTGCATCAAAAAATGGTTGCATGCACGCTTGTGGTCATGATGGTCATATATCTATTCTTTTAGAAACTGCTAGGGTTCTTCAATCATTAAAAGATTCATTTAAAGGAGAAGTGCTACTTTGTTTTCAACCAGCTGAAGAAATTGTTCAAGGAGCTTTAGCTATGATAGATGATGGACTTTTGAAAGATTATCATCCAGATAGAGTAATTGGACTTCATATTTGGAATCAATTACCTTCAGGTTATGTTGGTGTTAATGATAGTGTTGTTTTTGCATCTGCAGATGCTTTTTCGCTTGAAGTGAAAGGTAGAGGAGGGCATGGAGCTCTACCTCATTTAAATATTGATCCTATTGTTGCTGCTTCTCAAATTATAGCCAATGCTCAAACTATAGTAAGTAGAGAAATAGCTCCATCAGATACAGGGGTTTTGACATTCGGAAAATTTGAATCAGGCTCTGCCCCAAATATAATTCCTGATAAAGTAAAAATTGAAGGAACCATTAGGGCTTATACTCAAGACGTTAGGGAAAAGATTTTTTCTTCTTTGCAAAGAATCAGTAAATTAGGAGCTGAATCAATGAGATCTACTGCTAACACTGAAATTATGTATGGAACTGGGCCAGTAATTAATGAGCCTGAAGTTGCTTCTTGGGTAAGAGATAAATCTAAAGATGTTATAGATAACTCTTTAGTTGGTATTACTGAACCAGTAAGTGTAGGTGATGATATGGCAGAATTTCTAAATAGAATTCCTGGAGTATATTTTCTACTTGGCGCAAGTGTAGGCAATAAATATCCTCACCATAATACTAGATTTGATTTTGATGAAAAAGCAATGATTAATGGTGTAAAAGTATTTTTGTCTTGTACTTTAGATTTTTTAGATAATTAAACTACTGGTGAAGACCCTCCATCAACATTTATTGCAGTTCCAGTAACGTAGCTTGCTTTTTCTGATGAAAGAAAGCAAATTACATTACCTACTTCTGACGCTTCTCCTACTCTACCCATAGGAACATTTTTACCCATAAATTCCCAATGATCTTCTAAAGTGTAATCTGGTTTTTCTATTTGAATTTTTTCAACTTTTGTTCTATGTTGACCACTTTTAAGTAATCCCACACAAACTGTATTTACTCTTATATTTTGACTTGCATATTCTTTTGACCAAGCTTTAGTTAATGAAATACCTGCTGCTCTAGATAATGATGTTGGCTGACTACCTCCAGGTGTAGCCTTTCCTCCAGGCGTAGTGATATTAATAATACTTCCAGATCCTGACTTCTTCATATCTTCAATCACAGCTCGGGCACAAAAAATAGCTCCATAAACTTTTAAGTTCAAATCTTCAGTTAATGCTTCATTTGTTAATGATTCCAAAGGAGACGCTGAAGATGTTCCAGCATTATTTACTAAAATATCTATTTTACCGAATTCAGATTTTACTTTTTCAATTGATGATTTTACTGAAGACTCTTCTCTTACATCAGTTGAAATACCTAATACTTTACCTTTGCCCTCAGCTTGGATCTCTTTGACTGCGTAGTCTAACTTTTCTTGAGTTCTAGCTAATATAGCTACATTTGCACCTTCTTTAGCAAGAGAAATTGCAGCAGCTTTTCCAATACCATCAGATCCACCTGTTATGATTGCATTCTTGCCAATTAAACCTAGGTCCATAAAACTTCCTTTCAGTTATAATAAATTAATTCTTACAAATATATATTAACAGGAATTCTATTTGAAGCCTTTAAAAGTAAATAAAAGAATAATTCTCGGTCCAGGACCATCTTCTGCTAATCCAGAAGTTTTAAAATCTTTGTCTAATCCAATTTTAGGCTATTTAGATCCTGACTTTTTTTCGATATTAGATGAAGTAAGAAATAATCTTAAAAATTTGTATAGAACCAATGATAATGCTTTTGCTTTGACTGGCTCTGGTTCTTCAGGCATGGAAGCTGGCTTAACATGCTTGGCAGAAAGAGGAGATAAAGTAATTATTTGTAGTTATGGATATTTCTGTGAAAGACAAATTCTTATGGCTGAAAGATTAGAGTTAAATATAATTCCAATTCGAACTGAATGGGGTAAACAAATGGATCCCTCACTATTAGAAAATGCTCTTAGAGAAAATCCAGATACTCAGCTAGTAGTTGCTACACATGCAGAAACTAGTACTGGAGTTCTTCAAAATATTGAAGAATTAGGTAAGATAGTTTCTAAATCTGATGCTTTTTTTATGGTTGATTGTGTTACTTCTATAGCTGGGAGTGAATTACTTTTTGATGATTGGAATATGGATTATGCTTATTCTGGATCACAAAAATGTTTGGCTTCGCCTCCTGGTCTTTCTCCTTGTGCTTTATCTAATAAAGCATACCAATATATTAAAAACAGAAAAACAAAACCTTCATCTTGGTATTTAGATTTGTCGCTGGTTAATGATTATTGGAATGAAGATCATATTCCTCAATACACAGTTGCAGTGAGCTCGATTTATGGACTTTATGAATCTCTTAGACTTTTAGAAGAAGAAGGTATTGAAAATCGTTGGACCCGACATAGAGAAAATGCTGAAAAGCTTTGTAAGGGTTTATTAGATTTAGAACTAAAATTACCAATTTCTGAAAATGATAGACTTAATCAACTTACTGTAGTTTCTAAGCCAGATCATATTGATGATGTGGATTTTAGAAATAAATTGATTTATGACTATAATGTTGAAATAGGTAGGGGATTAGGTGATTTTTCAGGTAAAGTATTCAGAATTGGTTTAATGGGAGAATCCTGCAAATCTGAATATGTAGATTTGATTTTAGATATATTCAGTAAAGAAATCTAGACTATAATCTTCTAGATCAATCCTTAAGAATTTAATTCTATCTAAATCTTAAGTTTGACCTACTAAGTTCACTTATATTTTTACAACCCATAAGCTTCATGTCCCTCTCAAGAGCAGTCTTATATAGACCTAAGGCTTTCTCTACCCCTGCCTGTCCAGCAGCTGCTAATGCATATAAATATAATCTTCCTCCTGCAACAGCTTTAGCACCTACAGAAAGAGCTTTTAGCATATGAGTTGACCTTTGAATTCCACCTTCGCAAATAACATCAATTTTATCTCCAACTGCATCAACAATTTCAGATAATACATCGAAGTTTGCAACCTGACCATCAAGTTGTCTACCACCATGGTTAGAAACAATAATTCCTGTACATCCAATATCTACAGCTCTTTTAGCATCTTCTACACTCACGACACCTTTCAAGGCAAAATGTTTACCCCAATCACTTGCTAGTTTCTCAGCATCTTTCCAATTCATAGACTGATCTAGCATTGTTGAAAAATATTGTCCTATTGATGTAGATACATTTGATAATTGGGGAACACTATCTTTTAGCAGAGGTAATTCAAATTTTTCTCTTAGAATATAATTTAATCCCCATATTGGTTTTGACATAAAACTATACAAACTTCCTAGTGTTAGTTTTGGTGGAGATGTGAATCCTGTTTTTAAATCTCTTTCCCTATTTCCAGAAGTAATTGTATCTACAGTTAAAGCAATAACATCAAAATTTGATTCCTTAACTCTTTCTAAAACAGCATTATTTATCCCATGATCTTTGTGATAGTAAAATTGGAACATCTTTGGAGTATCAACTTTACTAAGTTCTTCTATAGGCACTGTACCAATAGTTGATAGACCAAACATAGTATTATATTTTTCAGCTGCCTTAGCTACAGCTCTTTCACCATCATAGTGAAAAAGTCTTTGCAAAGCTGTTGGAGAACAATAGAAAGGTAAATCAAGTTTTTTACCAAAAATAGTTGTAGATAAATCTATATCTTCTACTCCTCTAAGAACATTAGGAACTAGGTCAACTTCATTATATGCACTAGTGTTTCTTTCGTAAGTTGTTTCATCTTCTGCAGCTCCATCTATATAATGAAAAATTGGAGAAGGTAGCTTTTTTTTAGCTAGTTTCCTAAAGTCTTGAAAATTATTGCAGTGTTTAAGTCTCATATTAATTTTTTATTTTTATTCATTAGTTTAAGATTTTACATACAATTTATACTGTAGGTACCTTTTTCTTTGATTAAATTTTATATTTCAGAGATAATTTTATTAAGGATCCAAAATATGCAAGACTATGTTTTAAAATGCTATAAGTGTGGCACTACCCAAAATGACAACTCAATATCTAGAATTTACTGTCAAAAAGGCTGTAAAGAATTACTTATTTGTGAAGATATCTCCGAAAAGAAAATTGACCCTTTGAAGTCAATAAAAAAATCTGAAAATTCTATTACCCTTGGAGAAGGAAACACACCATTAATAAAAATAAATAAAATTGGTGAAAGACTCGGTCTAAATAATCTTTTTGCTAAACTTGAATATATGTCTCCTACAGCCTCTTTTAAAGACAGAGGAAGTGCATTAGTAATAAATATTGCAAAAAATGAAAATGTTAAAGAATTTGTAGAAGACTCTTCAGGTAATGCTGGTGCTTCATTATCAGCATTTGCGACTAATGCTAATATTAGGGCTCATATATTTGTTCCAGATTCGGCAGGTAAAGGTAAGTTAGACCAAATATCAATATTTGGAGCAGAATTACATAAAATAAAAGGTCCAAGAGAAAATTCAACCATTGAAGCAAAAAAGTTTTCTAAAGAAAATAATATTCCGTACTTATCTCATAACCTTTCACCTTATTTTTCAGAAGGTATGAAAAGTTTTGCATATGAAATATCTGAAGAATTTGATGATATAGATCATATTATATTTCCAACTGGCAACGGTTCTCTACTTTTAGGAACTTGGAGAGGTTTTTTAGATATTAAAGATTCAAAAAAAATAAATATTCCTAAATTTCATATAGCACAATCAAAAAACATAGAACCAATAGTTGCTTCATTTAATAATTCAAAGTGGGTATTTGATCATAATAAAAAAACATTGGCTTCAGGTATTTCTGTTTCAAATCCTCCTAGATTAAATGAGATAATTGATACAGTAAAATTAAGTAAAGGAACAGCAAATTCTTCATCAGATAAAGAAGCATTATTATGGCATGATTATTTAGCTAAAGATGAAGGGATTTTTAGTGAAATTACTAGTGCATTTTCTTTTTCTATATTAGAAAAACTTGTTATTAATAAAGCAATAACTAAAAATGAAAAAGTAGTAATTCCAATAACGGGATCAGGATTAAAAGAAACTATTGTTTAGTTTTAAAAGCTTTTTTAAATCCTTCTATAGATCCTTTTAGAGCCCAATCATCAACACTATATGAAATCCTAAAATATCCTTCTAGTCCAAAACCTCTTCCTGGGACTGTAAGAACATTAAAATCTTGAAGTATTTTTACAAATTTTGCATCATCTTTAATAGGGCTTTTTGGGAATAAATAAAATGCTCCATCAGGTTTTACGCATTCGTATCCAATATTTACAAGCTGATCATATATATAGTCCCTTTTCTTTTTATAAATATTAATATCCACAGATTCTTCTTGAATTTCTTCGATTGCTTTTTGCATAATTGCTGAAGCATTTACATGTCCCAAAGTTCTTAAAGAAAAAATTATTGCATCGTATAATATTTTTTTATCTTTATCGTTTGGAGACAAAGCTATATACCCTATCCTTTCTCCTGCTAATCCTAAATCTTTAGAATGAGAAGTAACAATTATTGATCTTTCATGATAAGGAAAAATAAAAGGGTATTTTTTATCATCGTAGATTATTTTTCTATAAGGTTCATCAGAAATAAGATATATTTCTGTACCAAATTGGTTCTCTTTATTTTTTAGTATTTGTCCAATATTTTCTATTATATTTTGAGGGTATAAAACTCCAGTTGGGTTATTTGGAGAATTAATTATTACTCCTTTTGTTTTCTTTGTAATTTTCTTACTTAAGTCATCTAAATCTGGTATAAACTTTTCATCTGTTTTAACTATTATAGGAATACCGTTATGATTTCTTATATAAAACAAATATTCAACAAAGTAAGGAGTAAACACAACAATTTCATCTTCTGGATTTAATATGGATTTTAATACAGCATTTAATCCTCCTGCTGCTCCTGTAGTAATGATTAATTCTTCGTGTGTAATAGTAATTCCTGATTCTCTAGCTAGTGATTTTGCAACTTTTTCTCTAGTTGACTGAAATCCTTGATTTGGCATATATCTATGGGTACCTCTTTCATTAGACTGTGAAAGCTCAATTAGTCTTTTCTTAAATTTTTCTGGAGGTTCAAGTAAAGGGTTGCCTAGAGATAAATCGAATACATTTTTTTCACCAAATTCTTTTTTTAATTGAATGCCTTCTTCAAACATTTTTCTTATCCAACTTGATCGTTCTAAAACATCAAGTATTGATTTAGAAATACTCATTTTTTTCTCTCTATAGCTTTATCTTTAATTACTAAAGTTTCAAAAAATATATCATACCAAGTTCTATTTTTCTTATCTTGTATCATCCAAATTACTCCAATTAATAAAGGTATAGAAGAGAAAATTTTTCCACCTATTTCTCTTGCAAAAGATGCTCCAATTCCTATTGAATTTCCTTCTGGATTTACTACTGAAATTTTTAGTGCCCATTTTCCTATAGTTTTACCATACATTCCAGTTGGAATGACTAAATATGAAAAACACACAACTATTATTATGTAATCAAAGATTTTAGTATCTATTTCGAAAATATTTTTACCAACTATATTGAAACCAAAATACAATAAAAGAATGTAAAATAAATCTACGATAAAAGCCATAAACCTTCTACCAACTGAAGCTATATTTTGATCTAATTTAATATTTTTAATATTTTGTTTTTTATTCATATTTTTATGGTATATAAAATTTATCTTATGGAATATATTATTTACTAAACAATTGGTTTATAGGAGTGATAAATGTCAAGATTACAGAATAAAGTAGCTATTGTTACTGGAGCGGGATCAGGAATAGGAACAGCTACAGTCAGGTTGTTTTTAGAAATGGGATGTAAAGTTGTTTGCTCAGACGTTAACGATAAATTCTTAAATGAATTAGAAAAAGAAATTTCTTCACATAAACCTAATTATGTAATTTTAAATTCAGATGTAACAAAAAGATCAGATTGTCAAAAAATAGTAAATGAGGCTATAAAGAACTGGGATAAATTAGATATTTTAGTGAACAGTGCAGGAGTGTCTCCTAGGAATGCTCCTGCTGATTGGGATTTTGAGAAAAGATGGGATTTTGTTATGGAAGTAAATCTCAAAGGGTCAATGCTAATGTCTTATGAAAGTGTAGAGCAAATGAAAAAAAACTCTGGAGGTTCAATTATTAATTTATCTTCTATAATTGGTCTAGTAGGTTATTCTGACACTTTAGGATTTTCAGGTTTGGATAAAAACGGAATTAATGCATATCCCCATTCAAAAGGAGGGGTTATTCAAATGACTAGAGACATGGGCGTAAACCTTGCTAAACACTCTATTAGAGTAAATGCTTTATGTCCTGGGTTTGCTTATACAAATTTAACAAAATCAATAACGGATGATGAGACAATGCACAAAAAATTGATAGAATTGCATCCTATGGGTAGACTTGGAACTGCTGATGAAGTAGCGTATGCAGCATTATTTTTAGCAAGTAATGAATCATCTTTTATTACAGCAGCTGCAATACCAGTAGATGGTGGATATACAGCAAGATAAGAAATATTTATGTTAATAAAAATTGAAACTCTGAGAGAGAGACTTCATGGTGTTGTTTTAAATAAAGGAGAACAAGGGCATGATATAGAAGGCTTGCAAAAAGAATGGCTAAACTTCCAAAAATAGTTTGAATCTAATTAGAATATTATAAAAATAAAATTACTAATATTTTAGTGTTGGCACGCCCGACAAGATTCGAACTCGTGACCTCCCGGGTAGAAACCGGATGCTCTATCCAGCTGAGCTACGGGCGCATTTACTTTTACTATTATAAAGTTTTTACCTATATTTTGGCAACGCTTATTTTGACCGCACAAGCTTTATACTCAGGAGTTTCTGTTATAAAGTCTACAGCGTCTGAAGTTAAATCATTAGTTCTAGTTTTATCAGGGAAAGCAAAGCTCATAAAAATTGCACCAGGCGGAGATTTATCAGTTAATTTAGCTTTAGCAAAAACTGCTCCTCTCCTAGATTCTACTTTTAGAAGATCTAAGTCTGTTATTGAAAGTCTATGGGCATCAAAAGGATTTATTTCAACAAGTTCTTCAGAAATTATTTGATCAAACCCTTTAGCTTTTCCAGTTTGAGTACCAGTATGATAAGTAGATCTTCTTCTTCCAGTTGATAAAACAAAAGGAAATTCTGAATCTGTCTGTTCAGCTGGCTCAATATGATCCACAGGGCTGAAAACCCCAGCTTCTCCAGATTCCATTTGATCTTTATGTAAATATTCAGTTCCAGGATGATTCTCATCAGGGCATGGCCACTGAATTCCGCCTTCATTTTCAATTCTTTTATAGGAAATTCCACTAAATAGGGGACTGGTACTGCGCATTTCATCCCATATATCTGAGGGTTCAGACAATTTGTGTTTTTTACCCATAGATTCATATAACCCTAAAATTATATTCACATCTGTCTTAGCATTTCCAGGAGTTTGTATAGCTGGTCTAACTCTTTGAACTCTTCTTTCTGTATTTACAAAAGTACCATCTGCTTCAGCAAAACTTGAAGCTGGAAGTACAAGATCAGCCATTTGTGCTGTTTCTGTCATAAATATATCTTGAACTACAAAAAAGTCTAAAGCCTTTAAAGCATGTTCAGCATGGTTTGCATTTGGGTCAGATACAATTGTATTTTCTCCCATTACATATAAAAATTTAACATCACCTGAAATCATTTTATCCATTGCGGTTATTTTAGTCATTCCTCTTTTACGTGGTATTTTTGAGTCCCAAATTTTTTCAAATTTTTCTATAATACCTGGAGCTTCTAGCTTTTGATACCCAGGAAGATCAGTTGGAAGGCTACCAGAATCTGAAACTCCTTGTACATTATTTTGACCTCTTA
>Ga0209089_10000730_pt1 | contig 29712 bp, 26 predicted proteins | sample ArcticOcean_MG_C_FD_187431 | JGI IMG/M metagenome (GOLD analysis project Ga0209089, IMG submission 187431) | Marine microbial communities from western Arctic Ocean - ArcticOcean_MG_CB2_150 (SPAdes) (version 2) | ecosystem: Environmental > Aquatic > Marine > Oceanic | place: Arctic Ocean: Canada... | reverse complement strand
TTAAATCCAATTTACCGGATACCGACCGAAAACCAACCGGTGCGTTAGCGCGGCCAGATAACTCCACAGGACTTTACCTGAGGATTATTCCTCTTACGACGGGGAACAGGGAGACCAATAATCCGATTCACGTACGCGGAGACTTGAAATGTCAGTATTAGGTGTTGATTTAAGGGCATCTGAAAAGAAGCCCTCTTCTATCGCAATTTTAGATTCAGAATCCTATCTGTCCCAACTTGGCAGCTTCTTAGAAGACTATGAGCTAATTAAGTTGGTTGACGAAATCAAGCCAGATTTTGTGGCCATTGGCGCGCCCCTGAACCTGCCTTCCGGTTTCTGTTGCTTGGACCGATCCTGCGATTGCCGGTTTTCAGTACCAACCAGAAAAGGCCGATTGCTGGAACTTGAGTTAGCCCAGATGGGTATCAGTTGTTTCTACACAAACAAGGGTTCCATAATCCGGGACCTGATTTACCGAGGCATACTCCTCGGCAAAATGCTGAAGGACGCTGGACACAATGTAATCGAAGTGAATCCCCACGCCACCAAAATATTGCTCTTTGGCGACAAGGTACCGCCAAAGAATAGCGCCATCAGCGTTAGCTACATGATTGGTCATCTAACGCCTCTGGTCTCGGGGATGGAAAAACATGCCGACGACCTTGGCCGAAACACCTGCAACGCAATCATAAACGCCTATACAGGCCAGCTTCACGCGCAGTCAAACACAGACATCCTCGGCGATCCGGAGGAGGGCATCCTGGTACTGCCCAAACTACCGAACTAAACAGGGAAACCGGCCCTATAAAGTCAGACCAAGAGGCCCAAGGCCGGATTAACTGTCCGACTTTGGGCCTCTTTCATTACTTAAGCATCATAATAAATAGGAGATTGGGGCCAGATGGCCCTCAAGCTGGGGGCGTTTGAAGTTTGTCCATCATAAATGACCGATCTATCGTTCAGTGTGTAACCGCCATTGATAAAGTTTTGCGGTTAGGCCTCTATCCAATAGGCCTATAAAAGACCCAGTCAGCGTCAATCAATATCAGGAGGTGGGGAATTGGAACTACACATATAGGATCGAAACCTGGATATAGACGATAAAACACGCGAACACGTGGCGAGCAAATTAGACCAGATAGACCGCCGCCGTGGCCTTTCAAACGCCACGGTGGAATTGGCCTATGAGGCCACTCCCTCACAGAACGACCGAATCGTGGCGCAAGTTACGCTGCATGTCGGCCGAACCCTGCTGCGGGCCCAGCAACAGGCAGCAACCACGACCTCAGCGATAAACTCAGTAGCGCAGTCTTTGGACCGGCAGATCAAACGATTCAAGAGCCATACCTACCCCAGCGAAAGAAACCGCCAAGCCGGCCGCGGCGCTAACAGCGTCTCGGATATGACTTACCCGCACTGTCCACACCGCCAATGGACGCATCCTCCAACGATACGGCGGCAATGGATGAAGAACTTTCCGACGGCCAGGTAGTCCGGCTCAAAGAATTTGATATGGAACCAACCAGCGTGGATGATGCTGGGGCTCAGATGCAGTTTTTGGGCCATTCCTTCATATGTACCTAGACTCTGAAACCAACAAACACAGCGTGCTATACCTGAGGGGTGATGGGAACTACGGGATGATACAGCCCAAGGCTGAATAGGCTTAAACGTAAAAACCCCCTCTTTCGTTAACCGGAAGAGGGGGTTTTATTTGGGCTGAGTTGACGTTAGCCGGACTTGTTGTCGCTGTTATCTGATCCACCCATACCCAGGAAGTTACCCAGCATGGAGGTGAACTCCATGGGGAATATCCATTTGGTAGACGGGCTTTCGCCCAGGGATTTCAGCGTCTCAAAATATTGGAGACTCATCGTTCTGCCATCAGCCGTACTAGCAACACCGTTGATACGTTCCAATGCGTCACTGAAACCAGAGGCTCTGAGAACGGCAGCCTGTTGCTCGCCCTCCGCCCTTAGGATCTCCGCTTGACGGCTACCTTCAGCCGATAGGATAGCGGCCTGCTTCTCACCCTCAGCAATATTGATTTGAGACTGCCGGGCGCCTTCAGACTCGGTGATATCTGCGGTCTTAATGGCCTCCGCTGATTTCTCCCGTTCCATCGCCGCCTTCACACCCGCCGGCGGGTCAATCTCATTGATTTCCACTTGTAAGATCTTAACGCCCCAACGCTCAGTCACTTCGTCCATCCGGACCTGGAGGGCATCCCTGATCCTTTCCCTTTCTGCCAGGGCTTCGGACAGTGTAGTGGAACCGATAACCGCCCTCAGGGTGGCAAAGGCCAAGTTGACTACCGCCAACTCGAAGTTCTGTACTTCAAGTACCGCCCGTTCTGCGTGCTCTTCCATCACCTGGTAGTAAATGACAAAGTCCATATCCACAACCACGTTGTCAGCCGTGATGTATTTCTGAGTTGGGACGCGGGTTACCCGTTCCCGGAGATCAACCTTGGTTCCGTGGAAGACAAACGGAATCAAAAACCGGAGACCCGAACCTTGGGTACCAATATAGGTGCCAAACTTTTGTACCACCAGTTTCTGGTACTGCTGTACAAGCACTATTCCTGCAGCCATCGATGACCTCCATAAGCTTTAGCATTGGAAAACCGCGCATTAGACAATATTCTGGTCGCTAGATTACATTACGAATCTATCTCAATTTCTGGATCTATTTGGGGAGAAACCGTCAAAATCAAGCCAGCCACGCTTCTCACTTGAACCTGCTCGCCAGTGGCAATCACACTAGCATCCTCACTTATAGCTGTCCACGTTTTATTACCAACAAGGACAATCCCCGTGGGCGCTAGCTCCCCAGTCACTCTACCTAGCATGCCGATTAGGTCTGAGACTTTTGCCGGCGGCCCTTCTTTTCGAGACTGGTAGGCCGCCCTAACCACGTAGATCATTGCGGCACCCACCACTCCTCCTAAGCTAGCCAACAACCACCTATTTACGTCGATCGATGGCAGCGTCGGAGAAGTGTCTCCAAATTGGTTGAATAGCAGAACCCCACCTACCATGAGGCTTACCATAGCTCCCACGCCTAATATCCCGAACCCGGAAACCGCAACCTCAAGCACAATTAGGACCACGGCAAGCACGACAAACACTACTCCCGCCCAGTTAACCGGCAGGTTGCCCAGCGCTAAGAACGCCAGCAGCAGGCAGATCACTCCAAGCACACCGGGGGCAACCAACCCAGGGTTGAAGATTTCCACCACTATTCCAAGAGCACCCACCGACAGCAAGATGAACGACACGTTTGGGTCGGAGATGAACTCCAAGAAGTGCTCCAGGATGTTCTTCTCAAAGGACCGGGTGCCGATCTCTGCCGTTTCCATCTCCACCAGCCCAAAAGAAGTGTCAGCAGTGAGGCCATCCAGTTTGGCCAGCATGTCATCCAGGTCGTCGGCAATCAGGTCAACTACGTTATCTGCGAGGGCTTCTTGGGCTGAGTAAGAGGCCGCCGACCGCACCGTTGCCTCCAGTTTGTCTTGGTTGCGCCCCCGTGTCTGGGCAATGCTTCTGATCAGAGCAGCGGTGTCATTCTCAATCTTGCTGGCCAGGGTGTCGTCCAAGCCTTGGCCGGAGGCAGCTATTGGGGAGGCAGCGCCAATGTTGGTCCCAGGTGCCATCACCGCAAAGTTCGCCGCTGCGGTGATGAACGTCCCCGCAGAACCAGCCCTGGCGCCGCTGGGCGAGACATACACCGCCACCGGGATCGGCGATTCCAGAAGCAATTGGACAATGTCCCTGGTGGCGCCAAGAAGACCGCCCGGTGTATCAAGTTGGATGACCAAGAGCGTCGCATTATCTTCTGCGGCCTGTTCAGTGGCCCTGGAGACGAAGCGAACCTTTACCGAGTTGATGATTCCATCAACGTTCATGACCAGGGCGTAGGGAGAATTAGGTTCTTGCGCGTGGGCTAGCACCGGCCCCAGCATGCCAAGAACCATCATGCTGATAAAGGTAAACGCAAGGGACAGCCGGGCTATGCGAATCGGTTTAGTCAGCTAATCCACCGTGTTGGTTCTAGGACGATTGTCCGATAGATATATGGGAATTAGTTGAAGATGTGGCTAAACCGAAGTACCAGTTTCAGCCATTGCCTCTTCAGATGCGAAAACTTCAGCCGACTCCGGAACCTTAGCCATACGCGCCAGCAGGGGGTTCACCAGTTTCAATACACCGCCCAATGTCGGGTGGCCCATTATTTTGCCAATCATCGAACTGTGCCAATCAAAGGAAACATCCGGTGAATTAGCCAGTTCGGCCACAAATCCGTTGCTACCGGCCTGGTTAATCAATGAACCTATGTGGCTGTCGCCCAGGTACTCAAATGCTCTGCGTGCAGAGTATCCTACCTCCAATTCGTTGGAGAGCAAGTTCTTCCACTCTTTTTGGTAAACGCCCAATCGGTTGGCGGAGAGCTGATCTTCGCTGAGTGCTTGTTGCAGAGCGCAAGAAGCGATCTCACTCGCGAGAAGCGAGTAGAATATCCCGCCACCAGTGGTCGGCTTTACCTGTCCGGCGGCATCTCCCACCACCAGCACTCGGTCGGTGTAGGTCTTCTTTAGCGGTCGCAATGGGATGCCCCAACAGATTGGTTTATCCTCTGTTCCTGTGATCTTACCTTCCGTCATTCTATCGGATATGAAGTTGGCTAATCGGTCTTTGGCATTCTTGCGTACCAGCAGTCCGGCCAGGGCGTATCCGGGCCTGGTTGGGACCAACCAGGCAAAGAACCCGGGGGCAATATCACGCCCCAGATAGACTTCAACTTCTTCAACGCCCTCAGTCTTCACCAAGGCTTGAGTCCCCACCACGTAGTCTGAAGGCTCCCCCAGACCCAATTGTCGGTTCAGTTGCGAGCCAAAGCCCGCGGCTAGAACCAAAGCCCGTGCTTCCAGGGTGTCTGATCCAGAACTGCCGTCTGTAGTCACTACGACACGGTCTGGGCGCTGTTCCAGGCTGATAACTCTGCTACCCAGAAGATAATCTGCCCCGGCCGCAGTAGCTTTATCAGCGAATGAAGACACGTAGGCCACTCGGTCGACCACCCGTGCCACGGTGGTTGGGGTCTCAAATCGGACAAGTTCGGAGGACGGAGAGATTACGCGGGCAGCATTTATTTCGCGGTAGACCAATGACGGGTCAATTGGATAGCGGAGAAAGCACTCCTCACCCACCAGACCAGTGCATAATTTATCGCCGATATTTTCCCTGGAGTCTATGACTGTGACGCCATACCCCTTGGATGCCAATGAGAGGGCGGCGTTGTTTCCGGCGGGGCCGGCCCCCACCACGATCACGTCTTGCAAATTCAGGTTACCTCTAGAATCACCCCGTGTTTGGGGGTTGTTACCACGCGGAAATTATACCCCCAGGCGAATTAGGGAGTCACATAAAAAAGAAAGCAGAATTCCACCGTTATTGTTAACTAGGCTGGGTCATTTTATCAGGCTGACAGCAGTTTCACACCATAGATTTATTATGATCTTTTGCGCCCATTCCACGCCTTGACATGATCTAACGTGGGTGTATAATTTGCCCAATCAATTAATTGGTCAGACCAATTCCGATTTGAGGTATTTACACTCACCGTTTTGTTGCCTGAAAACTCACAGTCAGAATTGAAGAACCTCCGGGGTCAGCGGCGCCATGAGGGCATCGTGGAACGGTTCCATTCGTTGATTCAACGAGGGAGCCTAGAGCACGGTGCCAGGTTGCCCGCAGAACGGGTACTGGCTGAGCAACTAAAGGTGAGCCGGGGTTCTGTAAGAGAAGCGATCAGAACCTTGGAACTACAGGGGCTGGTGGTGAGTAAACAAGGGTCTGGCACTTTCATTAATACCCAGAGCCTGAACGCTGTGGCAACGCTGATGACCTCTTCTCTGATTGATGATTTGGGTGCCGATGAAGCCCAGCTCAAAGATATTTTTGAAGTTAGACATCTATTAGAGCCCCAACTTGCGGCTCTCGCAGCACAGAGGGCCACTCCAGAAGATGTGGAACGCTTGGCTTCCATATTAATTGAACAGCAGCGACAGATAATGGAAGGCGAAACTGGCGTGCACGCTGATACAGCGTTCCATTTCGCCCTGGCCACGGCAACTCACAACACAGCATTGGTCAAGGTGGTTAGCGCAGTGGAAGACGTGCTGCGGCAATCCAGGGATCAAACATTACAACAGCCAGGTAGGCCACAGCGGTCACTGGACTCCCACCGGGAGATTCTGGAGATGATTCGGTCTGGAGACCACCAGGGGGCGCGGTCAGCCATGGAGCATCATTTGACCGCCGTTGAACCCTCTAGCACCTATCCAATCTCACACGGACAAGCAGCGCCTACCGCCAACATGTAGTAAATAGTAATCAGAAACGTCCGGAATCCGATAAGTAGGTATTCCAGGCGCACGTTAGCAAGAAACGAGTAGAAAACCAACCGTCAACCAAAAGCTGAGGAGGAAACCTATGGCTACCCGAGCTGTGGAGGTGGTGTACCGGGGCATATTCCAAAGGACTCTGGCCCGAAACATCGTCCGAAACATTGTGTTCGCCGCCCGGAAAGACGGCAAAATTGGCACGGCATTTGGCCGATATAGCGATTCACCGGAAAGAAATGGCATACCAGCCAAGCAGTTTGCCGTAGTTTCCGATACAGCCTTGGAACTAGAAGAGAGCTTGGCTGTTTACGAGGCCACGGCGGTTGACGTCACGATTAACCTTGACGACGCCATGTGCAAAGGTATTGAGTCCTGGGCCTGGTACGGCCTGCAGCCCATCAACGAGCTAACCAAGCCCGGTGGCACGCTGATCGTGACCTCAAGGCAAGATGCTCCCTCTCTGTTGGAGGACATCCACCAGAAGGACTCATCATACGGTTTAGCAATCATCCCCAGCACCGTGAGTTTCTCCGGTCTCTGGGTCTATAAAGACGACCACACCGACATGCGGGTACTCGGCGCAATATGCAAAGTTTGCCCGGACCTGGTCAGTCTGAAAGCTATGTTGGTGTCCATCGAAGAGCAGACTGGCAACGAGGCTAAGGTCTCTTCGGCCCAGCGCGCTTTCGACCGGACCACCAGCCGTCCTGTAGAACCTGGCGAAGGGAACACCGAGACCCCGTTCAGTTTCGACATGCCCGGTTGGAAGACCATGGAAGAAGGCGTGGTGATTCGAGCGCTTCCACAAGGCGGCGGATTCCGAGGCGGCGACGAGGGCTACCAGCCCGGTCGCTCTGAAGTCTTCAAGAAATGGAGCACTCGCTCCATGCGCCCAGTCATCAACTTTGACACCTGTATCAAATGCACATTGTGCTGGCTGCAGTGTCCCGACACCTGTTTCGACATCACACCAGATGGTTTGTATGACGCCAACATGGAATCATGCTGCGGTTGCGGTGTCTGCGAAGCAGTTTGCCCTGTCCCCGACTGCATAACCATGGTCGGAGAAGCGGAATTCAACGACAACAATAGCCAATGGGACGCTTGGACCGCTGATAAAGACAGCTACAACAAGTGGATGATTCCCCTGGTGGAAAAGCAAAAGTCTGAAGTCCGGACCCACGGTTTCCACCACGTCGGCGGCTACGATGAAGAGATCAACGCGGAGGAAGACTAAATGGCGACTGTACAGACAAAACTTTACGAGAAGGAAAGTGAGGAGCTAATCAGCGGCAGTGAAGCCATTGGTATAGCCTGTGCCCTCGCCGACGTTGACGTTATCACTGCCTATCCCATCCGGCCCTATGACACGGTGATGCAATATGTGTCCCGTCTCAAGGCCGACGGCGCCTTCGACTTTGATTACATCATTGCCGAGAGCGAGCACTCCCAGTTTGAAATTGTGAAGCATGCTTCCGCCGTCGGCGCCCGCACCTTCACCGGCTCCAGCGGAGTGGGTTGGTTCTACGCCTTTGAGGCCATCACCGTAACCGCCGGGCTACGTATGCCCGTGGTGGCCATGGTTGGTAACCGGGCGTTGGACGACCCGGGCGCATTCGGAGTGGAACACAATGATGCCTTGGCCGTGCGTGACTTGGGCTGGCATCTCTACTGGGTCGCCACCGCTCAAGAAGCCCTCGACATGGCTCTAATCGCCTACAAGGTAGCAGAGGATCCCCGGGTCTTGTTGCCCTTTGCCCTGAGTTGCGACGGATCGTTCCTGACCCACTCACAGGCGATCGTTCAGGTTCCATCTCGAGATCAGGTAGAAAAATTCTTACCACCTTACAAACGTGGCAAACTGCAATTACACCCGGACAATCCCATCACCGTCGCCCCTCAAGTGAATGAGGACTGGCTAATGGAGATCCGGAAGCAGACCGACGAGGCCATGCGCCGAACGCCTGAGGTCATCAAAGAGGCTTACGAAGAGTTCCGCGAGATCTTTGGTCGGGGTGACCCCAGTCCGTTTATTGAAGAATACATGTGCGAAGACGCTGAAATCATCGTCGTAGGAATGGGTACCCTGGCCATGCCGACCAGGGTTGCCATTCGCCGCATGCGGGAAGCAGGCAAGAAAGTTGGCTTCCTGCGAGTGAAATTCTTCCGGCCGTTCCCAGCTGAGGAACTACAGAAGGCTCTTGGTAACGCCAAGGGTGTAGCGGTAATTGACCGTGACTATTCCTACGGCTCACCTTCCTACGGCGGAGTCCTCTTCCATGAACTCAGATCTACCATGTACCCCATGGATAAACGCCCCGTAATGTTGAACTTCATTGCCGGGTTGGGCGGCCGCGAGGTCATGGTCGGCGACATAGAACAGATTGTGGAAACCACCCAAACAGCCATCGACACTGGTAAAATCGAACAAGAGACCACCTGGGTCTCGGTAAGGGAGTAATAGAATGGCAACTGTACAAGACCTCCCTCAGATAAGGGGAGTTAAGAGTATACCGGTGGAGGAGTTTTACGGTTCCGGACATCGGACCTGTCAGGGCTGTGAATCGGCTCTGGTGATGCGGCTGATGATTAAAGCCGCCGGACAACGGACCATCGTACTCGGCAGCACCGGCTGCATGTACGTGGCAAACACCACCTACTACAGCACACCGTGGGTAGTGCCGTGGATGCACACTCAGCTTGGTTCAGCCGGCTCTGCCGCCACCGGCACCGCTGCTGGCCTATCCGCCATGATGCGCAAGGGCAAAATGACGGACGAACCCATTAACGTCATCGCTTTCTGCGGAGATGGTGGCGGAGTAGACATGGGTCTATCAGCTTTGTCCGCTGCGTTGCAGCACGACGAGTACAACCTGCTCCTCGTCTGCTACGACAACGAGTCCTATGCCAATACAGACATTCAAGCTTCGGGTTCCACCCCTTGGGGCGCTAACACCACGTTCAGCCCGGTGGGTAAAAAGATTCGGAACATGAACGTCCGTGAAAAGAAGAACATGGCGCCCATGATGGCCGTGGGACATCCCAACATGAAGTACGTGGCCACGGCCTGCGCCTCGTATGGGTTGGACTTCAACAACAAGGTACGCCGCGCCCTGACCGCCGGCGGACCCACCTTCATCCACTGCATAGACCCCTGCCCCAAAGGCTGGGACTATGACCCCAAATACTCCCATGAGTTAGGGATGCTGGCCATCGAAACCGGCCTGTGGACTCAATACGAGATCATCGAAGGCGAGTTGTCGCTGAACGGGCCCAGCCGGGCCATCTCCAAGGGCATCCGCAAACGGAAGCCTGTGGAAGAATACCTGCTACGCCAGGGCCGCTTCGCCCACTTCCTACCGGAAGACATCAAGCACGTCCAAGATAGGGTTGATGAACAATGGGAAAAGTGGTGGATACCCGGCCTGATTCCCATCAGGCCCCAACCGGACGAAGTCGAAACCGCAGAAGAAGCGGAGTAAGTCAGAAAGTTCGGAGATCAAACAAACTACAGCAAAAAAGAGTGGGCGGAATTAATTCCGCCCACTCTTTTTATTTATCCGCTGGTTAATCCCTCTGTCTTGAAATTTTCAGTATTACTCTGGACATCATTCAAAAAGTCCGAGTAATACTGACCGAACCAAGTCCACCCAACCACACTTGCCACCATCCTCGGTTCAAGTTAGAGTACGGTCGATATTAACCTCACATTGGTATCTCTCTTTGTGATAAGAGTACCCTTCTGATAAGAGTACCTTCAGTGTTTGGTTACCTGACCCAAACTTTTGGCCTTCATCTGCTAGGCCACCCATTTTAGGAGGACTCGATGGCTAACGATCCCATCAATCTTTACGACTACGAAGCCAGGGCCAAGCTTGCTTTGCCCCATGACAACTGGGACTTCATCGACGCTGGTGCCATGGACGAGATCACGACCAAACGTAACCGCAGTGCATTCGACGCCCTGTCGATTCGCCCTCGGTTCATGCGCAGTGTGGAAGAGCGCAAGATTGCAACCACCATGCTGGGAACCGATATCAGCATGCCAGTCTTTGTCTGCCCCGCCGGCAGCCACGGTCTAGCCCATCCTCAAGCAGAGGTTGCCACCGCCAGGGCCGCAGGGCGCTCCAATACCCTGATGATGCTCAGCACGGCTTCCAACTGCAGTTTAGAAGAGGTAGCCGAAGCTGCCACCGGCCCGCTATGGTTCCAACTTTACCACCGGGGCAAGGCTCTCACAGAGATGCTGGTGCACCGGGCAGAAGAAGCTGGGTTCAAGGCCATTGTTCTGACGATTGATACGCCAGTCCCCAGTCCCAAGGAAAGGGATCTGCGCAACAAATTTGAGCGTGTTTTAGAACTGGGTAACTTCCGCGACCTGGGTCTTTCTCGCAATGAAATTAGCGGAACCGACGATACTCCCGGTTGGGACGTTTCCCGCGCCGACCCCATCACCTGGAAGGACCTGGAATGGCTCCGTAGTCTGACATCTTTGCCACTGGTTTTGAAGGGAATACGCGTCGGCGAAGACGCCAAGATGGCCGCCGATCTGGGCTGCGAAGGAGTCTTGGTCTCCACACACGGTGGTCGCCAATTGGACCAGACTCTCAGCTCCATCGAGACAATACCGGAAGTCGTTGCAGCGGTTAATGGCCACTGTGAAGTCTACCTAGACTCTGGTGTCCGCCGTGGCAGCGATGTACTAAAAGCCCTGGCCATGGGTGTCAAAGCCGTCGGTATTGGCCGACCTCTCTATTGGGGTCTGGCGACCGAGGGTGAAGACGGCGTCCACAACGTCCTGGAACTACTCCGGGAAGAGGTTGGACGAGTCATGGACTTCTGCGGACAGAGTGATGTGGGAGACCTTGAAGAAGCCCTCATCAACATCCCCAACAACTGGGGCCCCGGAACAACGGCACCGTAATAGCCGGTTTAACAAAGCGAACAAAAAGGCCGTCCCGACATTGTTGGGACGGCCTTTTTTACCTTGATATGCTGGAACTGTTTGAGACCCTAGTCCTGCTGGCCGAGACCACCTGTATGCTATGTTCGTCCAGTGTGTCTTCAATCTACGCTCTTCTTTCCGAAGACAATGGAGGACGAGGACAAATCACACCAGGACAAACATCTATCCCAGTTTCCCAGAACGGCATTACATATTTGATTAACTGGCGGACGTGGCGAAGTATGTTGGGTCTCACTCTATAGTCGGCCATAGCGTCCCAGTCGGTAGCTTTCGCCTCAATAATCGAGTACGAGTCATCTTTCTCATGAACCAGAAAATCGACCCGTCCTCTACGGTTTCCGAGCAGCCCAATCGTAGACTAAGTGGTGACGAAAGCGTCGGAACCATCATTCCATTCCGAGTTTTCCTCTAGCCCAAATTTCGCACCCCGGCCTTTCCAATCAAGGGAAATGCTTTATACCCCCTAGTCAGCCGCCGCTCCGGACGCACTGCCAGAACGCACCCCATTCAACAACTCAGACAGTAGGTTGTTGAAGATGGTTGCCTGTTCAAAGTGGGCTGAGTGGGCCGCGCCGGGCACCACTTCCATTCTTGAACCGGGGATTACCTTCTGCACCTCGGCGATGACGCTCGGCGGGAAGATGGCGTCTTCTTGGCCAACGATCAACAGCGTTGGAACCGTCCAGCCAGCGAACTGGGCAATGTTGGGGCCGTCTTTCAGTCGGAACCCGGAGATGACTCCGTCCTCGCCTCGGGGCGGGTTCAAGCCGTTGATCTGCTGGTAGAGGAAGGTCAGGGCCGGTTGCTCGTTGATGAAGCTGGCCGACAGTGATCGCGCGGGGCCGTCTGGCGGAGGAGAGGCTTTATCTAGTTCTGCCAGAGTGCCCTCGGTGGCCACGCCGCCCGTGGTGTCGCCCAAGACGAGTCCCAGCGTGCGTTCCGGGTGAGCCAGTGCGAATCCCAAGCAGGCAAACCCGCCCATGGACTGAGCCACCAAAAACGCTTTGTCGATCTTGAGGTGATCCAATAGATCTGTCAGGTCTTGAATAAAATTCTCTCGCAGCGGCGTGCCGTGCTCGGCGATGGAGTCTCCCCATCCGCGGTGGTCAAAGGTGATGCAACGGTATTCGCCGGAGAATGACGTCACCTGCTGCCACCAACTTAGATGGTTGCCGCCGCGTCCGTGGGCAAAGATTATTGCCGGAGCCGAGTCATCACCGTGTGACTCGTAATAAAGGTCGATTCCATTTATAGAAGCTTTGGGCACGGTTGGCCTCCGTTTGTGTCTTTGTTGTTTGTAATTCCAGAATTGCTGCTGTTGTTGGCGGCAAGTATACCTAAATTAGGGTCGTTTGGCCCGCGTGGTTGAGCCGATTGGCCCTGCATGCTTTTGTTGCGTTGCCTGAGAATGATGATGACTTGTAGTGCCCCGTAGGCGGGCCGGGCTGATGGGAATGGTTATTGCCGTTACAGCGTTGGTCTTTGACCTACCAGAAGAGAAGGAGGCGGCGGTATGACTTCCACCACATTACCCGAGCGAGTTACCGACACAGAGCCAAGGCCGATTCAGGTTCTAAAGCATCTCTTCAAGGAGTTAGAAGAGATAATCGAGGCGACTGAGGCAGCGCAAGAATTGGTTCACTGGTACCACTTTGTCCCTTGCGCCGGAGTTAAGTACTACGCCTATCACACCTATCCATCGCCCGTGGAGCCGTTGGTCCGGCGAAAGCCTTAGACTTTCGCGTCTGGAAAATTAATTGCAGGGTTGAAGGAATGGTCGCTAGACCGGCCATTCCTGTTGGTTGTAGGCGGCTTCCCAAAACATAAACTCGTAACGACTGCTGGTCATAAAGGCTTGGCGCATGGCTTCCAGTTCTGCCGGGCTGGCGTCGGCGGCCATCTGGTCGACAAAACTGCGCCAAGCTTCAACACTGCCCTCAAGGAACCCTTCTACATAGAACCGGGTCCACTCTCCATATAACGGATGCTCCGACTGACCTACTTCGTCTTTTAGCAGGTGGTAGGTCCAGGGGCAGGGCAACAATGCAGAGGCAGTGGGGCCAAGGCCATTCAACGATGCCGTTTGCAGCATGTGGTCCACATAGGCGGTGTTGGTTGGCGAACGCACGGCGTTCTGGGCGTCGGCCAAGGTCAGCCCGGCACCAGCCAGTAGCTTGTGGTGCAGGGGCCGTTCCACCGGAGTCATCACCCTTCGGGCCAAGTCCTGCAATGTCTGGGCATCAGGCGCTTTGGCCAATGCCATCGCTACCGTCCGGCCAAACCCCTCCAGGTATAAGTAGTCCTGGGCCAAATAATACCGAAACGTCTCCAACGGCAAAGTGCCGTCTTTAATCTCCTTCAAGAAAGGATGATCGAAGATTTTCCGCCAGATTGGCTCGGCTTCTATTCGCAGTTCTTCACTGAAACTGGGCATTAATCATTCCTATTAACGGTAATCTCTATCGCAGTTAAGCAACTGCCCCTTTTCCCACGCAGGTGGGAAGGCCGGGATGGGAGTTGTCTCTCTTGCCAATACCTCACTTTACCTAGGAACCGCCGTTGGCTTTATCAAGTTCCTGTTGTCTGAGCTCCACCCGCCGTATCTTGCCGCTGACGGTCTTGGGCAGTTCAGTGACGAACTCCACAACCCTTGGGTACTTGTAAGGCGCAGTGGCGGTTTTAACGTGGTCCTGCAGGCTGACCACCAACTCGTCTGAGGCGACGTAATCAGGAGCCAGGATTACGAACGCCTTGACGATATCACCCCGAACCGGATCAGGACTGGCAACTACGGCCGATTCCGCCACGGCTGGGTGCTCGATCAATGCGCTTTCAACCTCGAAGGGGCCGATGCGGTAACCGGCGGATATAATCACATCGTCGGCACGGCCCACGAACCAATAGTAGCCGTCCTCGTCTTTGTAAGCTTTGTCACCAGTAAGGTACCAATCACCCATGAACGAACGGTCCATAGATTCCTGATCCTTCCAGTATTCCTGGAACAAGCCAACCGGGCGCTCCGGTTTGATCTTGACCGCTATTTGACCTTCTTCGCCAACTGGGACTTCATCACCCTGTTCGTCCACCACTCCGATGGTGAATCCGGGTGTCGGCTTACCCATGGAGCCGGGACGAACCTCGTTACAGCGGAAGTTACCCACCAGCAAGACTGTCTCCGTCTGGCCGTAGCCGTCGTAAATCACCAGTCCGGTGCCGTCTTCCCACTGCTTCATAACCTCAGGGTTGAGCGGTTCGCCGGCACCGGTGCAGTGGCGCAGGTTGTCCATGTTGTACTTGCTTAGGTCTTCCAACACCAACATGCGGTAGGCCGTTGGCGGAGCGCAGAACGACGTTACACCGTGCTTCTCCAGCAGACTGAGAGTTAGTGGCGCATCAAAGCGGCCTCTGGCGTCGTGCTGCATCACCGCCGCGCCCAGAGTCCATTGGCCGAACAACTTGCCGTATGCAGCCTTGGCCCAACCGGTGTCGGACAACGTCCACATCAAGTCGGTGGGGGTCAGGTCATGCCAGTACTTGGCGGAAATAATGTGTCCGATGGCGCATGACGCCTGGGTGTGCAGCACCATCTTCGGATAGCCAACTGTACCCGAGGTGAAGTAGATCAGCAACGGGTCTTCGCTTCGGGTGGGCTCAACGTTCTCCAATACCGACGATGCAGCCGCCATTTCTTCGTTATAGGAAATCCAACCCCGCTTTTCGCCCCGTACCACCACTAAGTGCTTCAGATCAGGGCACCCACCGGCGACCTCGTCTACCTTATTGGCGTTCTCTTCGTCGGTGATGGCCATTACGGCCTCGGCGGTGTTGATGCGGTATTCAATGTCCTTGGGAGTTAGGAGTGTGGTTCCGGGCATTGGCAATGCGCCCAGCTTCATCAGGCCCAGCATGACCACGTACCACTCGTGTATCCGAGGCAGCATGACGAATACTCGGTCGCCCTTCTTGATGCCCCGGTCCATGAGGGTGTTGGCGTATTTGTTGGAGAGTATTTTCAGCTCCCAAAAACTGTGGTGCTCAACGCTATCCCCGCTGGGGTTCACCGATATCAGGGCCAGTTTGGTACGGTCCTCCGCCCATTTGTCCACCACGTCGAACCCAAAGTTGAAGAATTCAGGCACTTCCAACCGGTCATTCTTAATGGCAGATTCGTAATCTGGCATGTTGGTGGCGATGTCTCTCATAAGTCCTTCCCAGCTTAGATGGATTGTCGGCCTATTCTACACGGTGGGCCCAGCCTGGGGAAGATTTGTTATTGTTGCTAAACCAGGGTGCATGGGTATAATTCCGACAAAGTATCAACGGGGTAAGGAGACAGCGAATGGCCAGTAGTTTGGATGGAAAGACAGCCTTGGTCACCGGTGGAGGATCTGGCATCGGCCGAGCGGCTGCTCTGGCCTACGCCAACGATGGAGCGCGGGTGGTAGTGGCCGACGTGGACGTCGAGGGTGGCGAGGAGACAGTTCAACTGATTAAAGAATCGGGCGGCGAGGCAATCTTGGTCCACGCCGACGTCTCCAGGCCGGAAGACACCCAGGCCATGGTCGCCCAGGCGGTTGAAACCTTCGGTAGCCTGGACTGCGCCTTCAACAACGCCGGCATCGGTGGCGGTAGCGAGCGTCGTCTCACCGCCGACTACCTGGAAGAGGACTGGGATCGGGTCATGTCCATCAACCTGAAGGGTGTTTGGCTGTGTATGAAGGCGGAGATACCCCAAATGGTGAAGCAGGGCAAGGGCGCCATTGTTAACACCGCATCCATCGCCGGGCTGGTCGGATTGTCTGGCACCGTGGCCTACGTGGCCGCCAAACACGGTGTAACCGGACTGACCAAGGCGGCGGCCATGGAATACGCCAAATCGGGTATCCGAGTCAACGCCGTTTGCCCTGGATATGTAGAAACCCCGCTGGTCCAGGTCAGCTTTGACCAGATTGAAGGCTATCGAGACCGGGTGGCCGCAAGACACCCAATGGACCGATTGGGACAACCGTCTGAGATTGCCGAGGCAGTCTTATGGCTATCTTCAGATGCCGCATCGTTCGTCACCGGCCATAACATGACCGTGGACGGCGGCTACGTGGCCCAATAATCATGTAACAAGTAGCAGTAGCGATACATATATCATCTGTGGTGGTCTGGCTTGGCGGGATGTTTCTCTTAGTGATGGTCATGCTGCTCACTGCCAGGAAAGCCATGCAGTCAGGCGCTCCAGAAGCGTTTGGCATCTTGAGTGATGCCGCTAAGAAGTTCCTGCCTATTGCCTGGGCGGCCATGATTCTGCTGGGTGTAAGCGGCGCTTATTTCGCTACAGACCATTGGGGGATTCGGCCTAACATATCCTTCACCGATTATGGCCGGTTTATGCAGATTCTAAGGGTAAAGACATTCTTGTTCTTATTTGTAGTCTCGCTTAGCCTGCTTCACGATTTCTGGCTCGGCCCCAAGATCATAGAACGCATGGAACAGGCCCGCCAATCCGGAGAGGTCTTACCCCAGAGCCTAGCCCGAAAACTGGCCCGCATGACCGCCGGGATCAATCTATTGTCAGCCGTTACCATCTTGGTTTTGGCCGTCTATTTGTTTCGGCCGTAGGGCCTACAACTCCATTAAACGGCTGGTGTCCATGAAGGTGGTGATTATCTCAGGGCCGTTTTCTCGGATGACTACCAGGTCTTCTATGTGGAAACCTTGGACGCCGGGCCAGCGCACCCTGGTCTCAACGGCAAACACCATGTTGGGAGCGAGAGGTGTGTCATCGTAGGCCGCCAGCATGGGCATTTCGTGGATGTATAGGCCCAGACCGTGTCCCGCGAAGGGCAAGTTGAATTCAATGTCCGCCTCTTGGTAGAACTCCACGTTCTGCCGATAGACCTCGTTGGCTGGCACGCCCGGCAGCATGGTGGCAATGGTCTGACGGTGAACTTCGGCCAGGCGGTTATAGATGGAATGCTGTTCATCGGTGGCCTTGCCCACGACAACCGTGCGGCCAATGTCCGAGAAGTAGCCGTTGAACCAACCGCCGCAGTCAGCCTTTAAAATGTCGTTAGGTTGGACTTCAATGTCGGTGGGGTCAGGGTGAGCGTAGCCGGAATTCGGCCCCACGGTGAAGAACAGAAACGACGGCAACTCCGCTCCAGCCTGCATGATGTTGGCTCCCAGGCGGGCCACTAAATCACGTTCCTTATCGCCAGGTCTGGACGTTGAGTAAGTAGCCATCAGCGCTCGTTCCGTGGCTATTGCCGCGTTGCTGAGTATCTCAATCTCGGCATCGGTCTTAATCATGCGAACCGTCTGCAGCATGGGCTCACAGGACTCGAATTTGGCCTCGGTCATCGTCTCCAAAAGTTCCAGATAGTAATCGGTGGTCAGGTAGGCCGGCTCAAAGCCAATACGGCCAGCGCTCAACCCTTTTTCCTGAAGCACGTCTGAGAGCAGCTTAATGGGCGAGTCTGCGTGTTGGCGGTAACCACGAACATCGGATATCCAGGACTTCTCTTTGACGTAGCCTTCTTCATTGGTAGCCACAATCAGCGTCGGATCACCGTACCTAGGCCAGACGACCATAGCCAGACGGTCTCGGATTACCTTCTGGGACCAGATGCCCACTCCCGAGGTGTATGGCACATTCTCCGGAGACATGGCGATTATGGCGTCAAAATCGCCGTTGTCCATGGCTCTGCGCAGGCTGTCCAAGTTACCCAGTATCTCGTTCATGCTTAACTCACGAATCCTGACCAGGCTTGGGGCAGACGGGCCAACGCTTCGGCTGGCAGAGCGCCCTTGGCCGCGTACTGTACTGACTTTTCCACGTGGTCCATGTCGGAGTAACCAACTAGCACGGTGGAAACGCCGGGGTTGCTCAGGGCGAACCGGATCGACGCCTCCGGCATATCAGCCGCAAAACCTTCATCTACCAGAAACGAAAAACCCTGCGCTCTCGCTTCGTCTTGCTGGAAATCCTTTCCCGAACCGATCGGGGCAACGGTCGGAACCGCCACTGGATGACGCACGCTAGTACCGGATAGCGCACCAGCGGCCAGCACCCGAATCACGATTATTCCGACTTGCTTCTCTACGGCCAAATCAATCAGTCGGCCGTAATCAGGCATGTCGAATCCGGTTGGCGTAACAGTTCCAGCGCTAGCGTTGATCAGGTTGTAGACGGTCTGCACGGTGCTGATCATCCCAGAGGCCACTACTTCATGGATGCCTTTGGGTTCCCCAACGCCGGTCATGCCGTAATAGCGAACTTTGCCTTGGGTCTTCAGAACTTCCAGCCCCTCACGGACCTCTCCCAGCACGTCAGCCACGGTGATCGCGCGGACGGACACGTCCGTGTGAGAACTGATGCGGTCGTGCAGTTGAATCAGGTCTACCTGCTCCCGGCCCAGCCTCTTCAGGCTGGCTTCTACAGACAGGATGACGCCGGCCTTTAAATTGCTGGGGTCAGCTTCGCCCAGGCTGTATTTGGTGCCGACGTAGAACTCAGCCGAACCCGAATCGATGGCGAGTTCTCGCATCACCCGGCCAAGATTAGTCTCCGACTGACCGCCTCCGTAACGAGAGGCAGTATCAAAGTAGTTGATACCGAGTTCTATGGCCCGGGCGACGGCTTTGACCCGGTCGGCAGGCTCCCCTCGGACCATGAGTCCACCCACATCGCCGCAACCAAACCCAATCTCAGAGACGTTTATCCCGGTTTTGCCAAATTTTCTATATTCCATTCATTCCTTTGATATCCACTTATTGAACTGATGGGAATTTGGGGTCCCGGCGTTCCCGGACGGAATCGAGACCTTCTTGAACGTCTTCGCCAAAAAAGCCCAGCATCTCCAGGGACAATGAATAATCAAAGGCAGTATGCTCGGCCTGACGCAGCCACTGGTTTAGCGATCGTTTCGTGTACCGCAGCGCCTGTTGGGAACCAACGGCCAGGCGACGAGCCACATCCATGGCCTTGTCCATCAGTTCGTCATGGGGCACAACCTGGCTCACCAAGCCAATTCGCTCCGCCTCAGTACCGTCCAGGAATTCGCAGGTCATCAGGTAATATTTGGCCTTAGCCATGCCGATGAGCATGGGCCAGATGACCGCGGCATGGTCTCCGGCCGCCACTCCCAGCCGCACATGGCCGTCGGTGAACCGGGCCTTGTCCGAGGCTATGGATATGTCCGCCAATAGAGCCACAGCCAGACCAGCCCCAACCGCCACGCCGTTGATGGCGGAGATCACTGGCTTGTCCAGGTTGATCATGTTGTGGACTATGTCCCTCGCCTCTTCCATGGTCCCAGCAATCACTTTGGCGTTGCCGATGGACTCTTGGATCAGATCAAAGTCGCCGCCAGCGGAGAATGCGGTGCCGGCCCCGGTGATCACCACCACCCGGACATCATCGTCATTGCCGAGGTCCAGCCAGACTTTGCTGAGTTCGTTGTGCAGCTTAAAATTAGTGGCGTTGTAGACATCTGGACGGTTGATGGTCAGAAGGGCCACGCCATCCTTGATGTCAAATAGTATGTGCTCGTATTTGCTGTAGTCGTACATGGTTCCTCGCATTGGCAGCCGTCAGCTTTTAGCTTTCAGCTATCAGGGGTTTGGTTTAGTACAGGGACTGGTTTTTGGCTAACCGATCCACTTCTGCTTGTGACATGCCCAGTATCTCTTTGAAGACGTAGTCGTTGTCTTCCCCGATGTTGCTGTAGGACCCAAAATCCATTGGCGATTCTGACATCTTGGGCGGGTTGGCCGCAGCTATGCCTTCAAATTGTTCCCACTCGTAGGCGGGATTACTCCGATCCGCCAGGTAGTAGGGCGTTGGCTGGTAGAACCCGCGGGCTTTCAGATGCTCGCTCTCGTAGAGGTCTTGGCCTTGCGACACCACGCTGGCCGGTACCCCGGCATCTTGGAGCTGTGTCATCACATCTTCAGCCGTCCGGGTTGCGGCCCACTCACCCACCAACGTGTCCAGACGGTCCTGGTTGGCCAGCCGGAATTCCATGGTTGAGAATGCGTCTTCGCTGCACCAATCGGGGTTGCCAATCACCTGACGGAAGGACTGCCACTGCTCCTCGGTCTGGATGGCAATGGCGCACCAACGGTCATCACCCTGGCACTGATAAGCGCCGTGGGGTGCGGCGAACGGGTCCCGGTTGCCTATTCGCTGGGGCACGCGTCCCGTGGACTGATAGTCGAGTATTGCTGGACCAGCCGTGAGCGCCCCCGATTTGAAGATTGACGACTCCATGGTGGCAGGTTGGCCGGTCAATCTACGCCGAAGCAGCGCTCCCATGATCGCCACCGGCTGAAAAACACCGGTGTGGTAGTCGGAATAGGACGTATTTATCGTCGCCGGCGGCTCCCCTTCCTCGCCCGACATCAGGGAAACGCCACCCATGTGCTGCACCAATATCCCGTAGGACTTGTACGTGTAATACGGGCCGATGCCACCGAGGCCGGTCTGCCACATTAGGATAATGTCCTGCCGCAACCGCCGGAGCTCCGGGAAGTCGATACCCCACCGGTCCAGGATATTGCGCCGGAAGTTGGTGATGAACACGTCGCTGACCTTGACCAGCTCTTTAAACACTTCCAGGCCGTCCGGGGTGCGGACATCAATGGTTATACGTTTTTTGCCTCTTTGGAACTCGGGTTGTCCACCGCCGCGAGACCAGGCCGGTATGAAGTTCATCTCGTCTAACACTTTATTGGTTTCGACCTTGATGACCTCTGCGCCCAAAGACGCCAGGATACGACCGGTCAATGGCAGCGCAACATAAGGGCCGAGTTCCAGGACACGGACTCCAGAGAGGGGTTTGTTTTGGTTGGTCATAGTTAAATGACCCCCCCGGTTCGGAGGGCTGCAAGTTCTGATTCACCGATCCCTAAATCACCGTAAATGGAGTCATTGTCCTGACCCAGGTATGGAGCAGGTTTGGTCACCGGCGTGACTTCGTCGCTGTCGAACACTCCCAGTGGGTATTTCAGGGTGCCCACTTCCGCATGGTCAAGGTCGAACCAGAAGTTACTCGCCTCCAGTTGGGGGTCGTTCAGTAGGTCAGACACCGTGTTCACTGGGATAAAGACGAGGTTGCGTTCCTGGCCCTGATGAAAAAGTTCTTCAGATGTGAAGCGGGTGGTGAAATCTATAACCAGGGCCGTGATGATGTCATTGTAGGGCGCGCGGTCTTGGTTGCCGCCCTTATAGTCGTCGTTGAGAATCTCTTCGTTGCCGGTGACCTCATACATCCAATTTGATAGGTTCTCCCATTCTCTGGGAGTGATGATACCCGCAGATATCCAGCCGTCCTTGCTGGGGTAAGCGCCCAACGGAATCACCAGCGTCGAGTTGGTTCCGACTCGAGTTACGTTCTCGCCGCGTTGCATCCAGGCTAAAGCGGGGTGGGCGTCGGTGTAGTAGGTAATCATCGCTTCTTGCATAGAAACGTCGATGTACTGGCCCTGGCCGTCCTGCAGGTCTCGGTAGAGCAGCGCGCCCATAATGGCAGTCACGGCGTGTTGGGAGCCCGGGAAGTGGGACTGCTCGTTGCCCTGGCGGAGCGGCGGGCCGTCGGGGTCTCCAGTTATCTGCATGAAACCGCTGGCGGCCAGAGAAATCAGGTCAGTCGACTTGTAGTCTTTCCAAGGCCCGGTCTGGCCGAAGGGCGTTATAGAGGCCATGATCAGCCCCGGGTTGTTTGTTTTCAGGGAATCGAAGTCTAGACCAAGATATTTCATATACCCGACAGAGAAACTCTCGATTATCACGTCCGCAGATGCGGCCAGCTTCTTAAACAAGTCCTGCCCTTCCGGGCTCTCGATATCCACAGTCACTGACCGTTTATTGGTGTTGTAGAACAAGAAATATGAGCTGCGTTCTAACCCCGGTTCGTCGCCGATAAAGGGTGGTCTCTGCCTGGCAGGATCTCCGGCTGGGGGTTCAACCTTTATCACTTCAGCGCCGTAATCGGCCAACAATTTGCCGCAGAAAACGCCCTCCGGACCGGTGAGATCTAGGATTCTATACGGTGGCAGCAGGACACCATCTGCTGGGGCTTGGAAGGACATATTATTCCTTGTCGCTTGGGATAAATCTGTTGCCCGTGCAACCTTGGCGATTGTAGATAGCAGGTTAGTGACAGTCAAGGCTGATTTAGTCACGGACCGCATTACAAATCGCCACTACAAATCGCTTTGAAGCTACTGCTATAATCGTGCAGGCCGATTTGTATCAAGGGATTGCATGAGAACCTTACTTTCTACGACACGAGACCGGTTTCTTCTGGCGCTGCAATACCAGGACTACCGAAACCTTTGGATCGCCACCGCTTTTTCCGCCTCCGCCGCCTGGGCTCTGATTATTGCCCGTGGCTGGCTTGCCTTTGAGATCACGGATGGATCGCTCTGGGTCGGAATAGTCACCTTCGCGGCCATCGTCCCTCGGGTGTTCTCCACACCTATCTCGGGTTTTTTGGCCGATAAATTCGACCGTCAAACGTTATTACGTTGGATATTTGCCCTCAATATGGTCAACAACGTGGCGCTGGCCGTACTGGTCATGTCCGGCAATGCCGGGCCGTGGATGCTGACAATCATGGCATTGATCAATGGCACATTAAGGGCCAGCCATATGACTACAGTGTCAGCCCTGATACCCAATCTGGTATCCAAAGAACACCTGATGAACGCCATCGCCCTGAACCAAGCCACCCAGCAGGGGGCCAGGATGGTTGGCGCGCTGGCCATAGTGCCGCTCCTTGGGTTCGTTAATATCGAGTCGGCGTTCTGGCTCTGCAGCGGATTCTACTTGTTGGGCTTCTTCCAGGTCTCCAAGGTCAAGACTCGCTCCACCGGCGTGATCAACAAAAGTCAGAGTTTCTTGTCCAACCTGTTTGAAGGCTTTGTCTACGTCTATCAGCGGCCCATCATCATGTCCATGGTGCTGCTAGTGTTGGCGCACTGCGCCCTGACCATGTCTTATGAGTCGCTCCTGCCTGCCATATCTGATGACAAACTGGGTGCGGGTTCGGTTGGCGCCAGCTATCTGATCGCCGGGATCGGTGGCGGGGCACTGTTCGCCTCGATTTTCATGGCCGGTGTCCGCAGCCAATCCATACGCGGAAAGCTTTTTATCATCTTTGCCTTTAGCAGTGGGCTGGGTCCGTTGTTACTGGCTTTGTCTGACAGCCCGACTCTGTCAATCGCTGCCACAGTAATTATGGGCATCAACCAGGCTGGGTTCATGACCATCAGCCATACAATCATCCAGTCGCTGACTGAAGACCACGTTAGGGGTCGCGTTTCCGGTGTTTACTCCGTCCACGTGGGCGGCAGCATGGCCGTCACCAACCTGGCCAACGCCGCCATTGCCGACATTTTTAACGCTTCTGCGGTACTGGTGGTTGGCGGACTGATCTTTGTGGTCATCGTCTTCTTCAGCCTCGGCAGCGGGTCGATCCGCAAACTATATTTCCCAAACGATACACCCACAGCCGTTGGGGCGGCAGCAGATTAGCCAACCGCTTCACCCGATACTTTGCATCCTAAAAATGCCGAACAGGAGTCAACCGTGGCAGATACGATTAGCGAACTGGATAAGTACCTAGAATCAACGACCAAGTCCAAGGCCCTCTGGGAGGACGCCAAGAATTATCTGCCGGGCGGCGACAGCCGCAACTCAATATTCTGGGCGCCCTATCCCATCTTTGTGGACCGCGCCCAGGGTTGCCATGTGGTCGATTCAGACGGCACTGACCGCCTGGACTTCATCGGCACCATGACCACTCTCATCTTGGGCCATTCTCCCAAATCAGTGGTGAACGTGATTGGACAGCAGATGGACAAGGGCATGGTTTACAACGCGCCCAGCGCCCACCAGACTCGCCTGGCCAAGCTGCTCTGTGACCGCATCCCAAGCTTTGACTTAGTTCGGTTCACCAACTCTGGCACCGAGGCCACTTTGAACACCATCCGGGCGGCGCGGGCCGTAACCGGCAAGAGCAAGATTGCCAAGGTTGAGGGCGGCTATCACGGCAGCCACGACCAGGTGAGCGTCAGCGTGCGGACCAACCCGGCCAAGTCTGGAGAGCGCACCCGCCCCGACTCCATGCCCGCAACTGAAGGCCTGGGCGAAGGAACGTTGGACCAGGTGATAGTGGTGCCCTTCAACGAGACCGCCATAGCCAAACAAAGACTGGAAGAAAACAAAGACGACCTGGCAGCGGTGATTATCGAGCCGATGCTGGGTTCGGTTGGCATGCTGCCGGCCACATCTGAATTCCTGACCATGCTGCGGGAGTTCACTACCGACAACGGGATAATATTGATTTTCGACGAGGTAATCAGCTACCGCGCTGCCATGGGCGGCTGCCAGGAGTATTACGGGATCACCCCCGACATGACGTCTCTGGGCAAGATCATCGGCGGCGGGTTTTCCATCGGGGCATTCGGCGGCACCAAGTCCATCATGGACCTCTATGACCCATCGCAAACCGGCGGGCCAAGGGTTGCCCACGCTGGTACGTTCAACGCCAACCCAATGACCATGCTGGCCGGTGCTGCGACCCTCGACGAACTGACTCCTGAGGTCTACCAGAAGCTGGAGGACATGACGGATTACCTCCGGGCTGAGATTCTCAAAGTAGGGGCTGAGCTGGAAGTGCCGATCCAAGTCACCGGACTGGGATCGCTATTCGGTATCCATTTCACTAGCGAAGAACTGGTAGGCTACCGGGACATTGCCGCCGAGGATTCAGCTTTCCGCCATAAGGTGTTCTTGGGACTGCTCAATGAAGGCATTCTCATGGCCTCCAATCTGGTGGGCGCAGTGTCCACAGAGATCGGCAAGACTGAGATAGACACCTTCACAGCCGCGTTAAGACGAGTATTGGAAAGGGCTTTAGTTCCCGCCAGCTAACCGGCATTTTCTAAAAGAGAAGTAACGATGTTTCAAGGTTTTGAAGAGCTTCAAATAGAAGCAAACGGCACCACCATCAACCTGGTCAAGGGTGGCACCGGACCGCCGCTGCTGATGCTCCACGGCTACCCGCAGACCCACGCCATGTGGAACAAGATTGCGCCCCGTTTGGCGGAAGACTACACCGTGGTCTGCCCAGACCTGCGCGGCTACGGCGACAGCGCCAAGGTCGAAGGCGACCCAGAGCACATGAACTACTCCAAGCGCACCATGGGCCAGGACCAGGTGGACGTGATGAAGGCGTTGGGGTTTGACCAGTTCTATTTGGTAGGCCACGACCGGGGCGGCCGAGTGTCGCATCGGTTGACCAAGGACAATCCGGACAGCGTCCTGAAGTTGGTCACCCTAGACATAATTCCAACACGCACTATGTTCGAGATCGTGGACAAGGATTTTGCCACCAACACCTGGCATTGGTTCTTCCTGATCCAGCCCTTTGATTTCCCTGAAAAAGTCATCGGCGCCAACCCGGAGTTCTACGCCCAGCGCGGGTTTGAACGGACCAAGGACGCCGACAAGGTTTTCACACCGGAGGCTTTGGCCGATTACATCCGCTGCTTCAGTATCCCTGGTACCATTCACGCGGTCTGCGAGGACTACCGCGCTGGAGCCAGCATCGACCTGGTGCACGACGAGGCCGACTTTGACCAGAAGATCAACTGCCCTATGTTGGCACTCTGGAGCCAAACAGGTTTCGTGGGCAAAACCCAGGACCCCCTGAAAATTTGGCAGGACTACGCCACCAACGTCCGGGGCCAATCGCTGCCCTGTGGACACTACATAGCAGAAGAATTGCCGGACGAGTCTTACGTAGCCATCAAACAATTCTTATCGGAATAAAATCACTTCAAATCCTAAAAGACCAAAAAGGGAGAAAAATCATGGGTTCAATCAGAATGTACACTGGCGACGACGGCACAACCAAGGTCGAAGAGATCAACCCGTCAGAGCATCCCTCCTATAACACCTTGCATGATGCATCGAAGATTATCTTCAGGGCCCAGCAGCCCGGCTTCTTCAGCGACTGGCACATCGCCCCGCGCCGCCAGTACATCATCACCCTGTCCGGTGAGGCTGAGATTGGCCTGAAGGACGGCACCGTCTACCGCCTGGGCGCGGGCGATGTCAACCTGGCTGAAGACCTAACCGGCGCCGGCCATACCACCCGCGTGGTGAGTGACGTCCCTCGCATCACCGCGACAGTCCACCTGGAAGACTAATCCGTCTTTTTAGCTGAAACACAAAAGGGCGTCCCAATGGAATCGGGACGCCCTTTTGAATTGTGATTACTTTCCGCGTCAGATTAAACCCACGCGGTTTTCATCAGACCGTAAAATAGCGTCATACTATTTAATGAACACCTGACGCAATTAGACCCCAACTCTATAAACCCACCTGCCGTGAGAGGCGCCGTTGAAACCCTGGATACTGATCGACAAAGCCCAGACACCCGGCCATGGAGCCGAGCTCTGTCTTTATCAGCGTGACCAAGAGTTTGCGATTCAAGCGGATAATCTCGAGCTGATGAACAGCCGCATCTTTGGCTCGGAGCAGGCGCTGGCGACCCTTGCCTGCCAGAAAATCAACGATGCGCCAACGGCCCGCGTCCTGATTGGCGGCCTGGGTATGGGCTACACCCTGAAATCGGCCTTGGACGAACTTGGATCCGAAGCAGAAGTGGTAGTCTCCGAACTCGTCCCTGCGGTGGTTCGCTGGAACCAGGGAGTCCTGGCCCATCTGGCCGGCAATCCCCTGGACGACGATCGGGTCACCGTGCAAGAAGGTGACGTTGCTCAGATGATCAAGCGGGGCCGCGGCAGCTTCAGCGCCATCCTCCTGGATGTGGACAACGGCCCCAACGCCCTCACATCCATCGGTAACGACTGGCTTTATACCATCGCCGGGTTGGAGACTGCCCACGCCGCGTTAAAGCCCCACGGTGTGCTGGGCATCTGGTCATCCGACCAGGACGCCGGTTTCGCCAAGAGGCTCGGCCAGACCGGCTTCGACGTCGAAGAGGTCAGGGTCCGTGGTCGCGGCAAAAAGGGCGCCCACAACATCGTCTGGATCGCCGAGCGTATTTGATCCGGCGAAACTTAACACTGGATTTCAAAACGGATAACAGCAAAAAAGCATGATAGATACTGCCATCCCTCAAATCGCCCAGGAACTCAAACTGGCTCAAGGTCAGGTGGCCGCCACGGTCAACCTGCTAGACGACGGCGCTTCCGTGCCGTTCATCGCCCGGTACCGAAAAGAAAACACTGCCAGTCTGGACGAGGTCGTCATCACCAGCATCCGCGACCGACTCTCCCAGATTCGTGAACTCAGGGACCGCCGCCATGCCATCCTGGAGTCGCTGGAAAAGCGTGGACTGTTGACTGATGAATTGCGATTGGCGATCTTGGCTGCCAAGACTATGACGACCCTAGAAGACATCTACCTGCCCTACCGACCCAAGCGCCGCACCAGAGCCACTATCGCAAAGGAGAAGGGGCTGGAGCCGCTGGCGTTGCACCTGTGGGGTCAGGAAAACTTCGATGTGAGACAAGCCGCTGCGGAATACCTGGACTCGACTACCGGCACGATCAATGGTGTGGCTAACGTACCAGACGCCCTCAGCGGCGCGCGTGACATCATCGCAGAATGGGTGAGCGAGGACAAAGTTGCCCGGCGGGAGATTCGACGTCTATTTTGGTCTCAAGGCACATTTTCTTCCTCAGTGGTCTCAGGCAAACGGGAAGTGGCCGCGAAATACCGAGATTATTTCGAGTGGGAAGAACCGATAATGAAAGTGCCTTCCCACCGGGTGCTGGCAATGCTCCGGGGCGAAAAAGAATCCATGCTATCGGTGCATATCTCGCCTCCGGCCGTGCAAGCCGTGGCTGTGCTGCAAGAGATCTTCATCACTGGCAACACCGAGGCCTCCCAGGAAGTTCGGCAGGCGGTGCAAGACCGTTACAAGCCACTGCTGGAAGCATCCATGGAAACCGAGGTGCGCAAAGAAGCGCGAATACGAGCCGAGGACGCTGCCATCACGGTGTTCGCCGACAACCTGCGGGAACTGCTGCTGGCCCCGGCCTTGGGACAGAAAAACGTCTTGGCCTTGGACCCCGGGTTCCGCTCTGGCTGCAAGCTGGTCTGCCTGGACCGGCAGGGTCGGCTGCTGCACAACGACACCGTCTACCCGCACACCGGGGAGCGGGGCGAACGGGAGGCAGGCGACAAGATTGTCGACCTGTGCCGCCTCTACAGCGTTGAAGCCATCGCTGTGGGCAACGGCACCGCTGGCCGCGAGACCGAAGCGTTCCTGCGGACGTTGGAGCTGGATTCCGATATAACCGTTGTGATGGTCAACGAAAGTGGTGCCTCGGTCTATTCGGCGTCAGAGGTGGCCCGCAACGAGTTTCCTGATTATGACCTAACTGTTCGCGGCGCAGTCTCAATTGGCCGCCGGCTCATGGACCCGCTGGCCGAGTTGGTCAAGATCGATCCCAAGTCCATCGGCGTCGGCCAGTACCAGCACGACGTTGACCAGAAGGCGTTGAAAGACCGGCTAGACGATGTGGTGGGCAGTTGCGTGAACAATGTGGGCGTTGAATTGAACACCGCCAGCGGCGAGCTACTCTCATATGTGTCAGGCTTGGGGCCAAAACTGGCGAATGCCATAGTGGAGTACCGCAACGAGAACGGACCGTTTGCCACCCGTGAGTCGCTGAAGAAAGTCCCCAGACTTGGCCCCAAGGTCTTTGAACAGGCGGCAGGGTTCTTGCGCATCCGGGAAGGGAAGAACCCGCTGGACGCCAGCGCGGTGCACCCCGAGTCGTACAAGGTCGTGCAGGCCATTGCTAAGGACCTGGGCCATCCGCTGGATCAGGTGGTCGGCAATGCCAGCATCTCCACCCAGATCGACCCGAACCGCTACGTGACCGACAAAGTGGGACTGCCCACGCTACACGACATAATAGAAGAGCTGGTCCGCCCCGGCCGAGACCCCCGTCAGGAGTTCGAGCCCTTCAGCTTCGCCGACGGCATCAACAAGATGTCAGACCTGACCGTCGGAATGGAACTCCCCGGAATCATCACCAACGTAACAGCCTTCGGCGCCTTCGTAGACGTAGGCGTCCATCAAGACGGCCTAGTCCACATCAGCAACCTAGCCAACAAATACGTAACCAACCCCGCCGACGAGGTAAAAGTTCAACAGCAAGTCTGGGTAACGGTGTTGGAGATTGATCTCGAAAGGAAGCGGATCGGGTTGAGTATGAAGGGGTAGGTTGGAGAAAGGTCGAATCATTATTTTTCGATATGTCTTTTAATCAGGACGTATACCTCCATCGGATTTGCTGG